>OFMS01001765.1_pt1 | contig 13121 bp, 8 predicted proteins | sample 1541871 | NCBI WGS metagenome assembly OFMS01 (sample SAMN04209251, study PRJEB22552) | human gut metagenome | biome: gut; material: feces | host: Homo sapiens | place: USA: Oklahoma
AACAACGCAGCAACCCCCATGGAGCTGGATGTGAGGATCTACCCCTATCGCGGGGAAGGCCCCACCGTGGCCACCGCATCTGTGACCCTGAACAACTGCTTTGCCATCCGGGATGTGCGGATCATGGAGAGCAAAAACGGGCTCTTCGTCTCCATGCCCAGCAGAAAGGTGCAGGGAGAATACCGGGATGTCTGCTTCCCCTGCACCAAGGAATTCAAGCAGCAGTTTGACCGGCAGGTGCTGGATGCCTACACCCAGACCCAAGCTCAGAACATGCAGAAGACGCAGGAAAACAATGGCCCTGCCATGACGATGTAAGGAGGAACACAAGATGAAACGAGCTCTATCCCTTTCCATTCTGGCTCTTACGTTGGCAACGATGCTGTGCCCCGCGGCCCTGGCAGCAGAACCGGTGGGTGCCGGCGCCTCTGCCCAGGTGTGCTATCCTACCTCCATCACCCGCAGCGAGGACGGCACGGAGCTGAAAAAGATCTACGACCTGGGGCCGGAGGATGACCCCACGGGCATCCCCCGGTCCGATTTCGAACAGGATGGTTTCCACTACACCCTGACAGACCTGCTCCAGCAGGAGCTGCCGGAGCATGAGAGCCGTCCGCACACGGAGACGGTATCGTTGGAGAGTAAAAGCAAGGATATGGAATCCGTCCTGGCCCTGCTGCCCCAGGAGAAGGAGTTCGTCACGGAGGACGGCCTGTCCGGCACCCTGTCCCTCCAGCTGGACACTGTCCAGGTGGAAGCGGCGGGCTACGGCAGCTCCACCCGGGAGGTGTCCGCCACCCGCTCCTATCCCAACCTGGCCAGCCAGGATACCGCCAACATCCCCAAGAGCATCGAGGAGGACGGGCATACCCTCACCCTCCAAAATATTGACTGGCGGACGGACAACACCGCCAGCATGTCTGGCTACGCCATTGGAGACCGTTACACCGCTGTGGCTGCCTACACCGGCACCGCCACCTGCTATGCGGCCGACGGCGGCGTCGAGGAAACCGTGACAGTCGACCTTTCCAACACCTACCTGGACTGGGCCGAGCGCAATATGCGCCAGAACGGCTTTGTTGGTCCGCAGCATCATTTTGTGCGCGACGACGTGCTTGCCTGGATTCGCGACCAGCGCCAGACGCGCAACCGCTGGGACCTGATCTTTGTCGACCCGCCCACGTTCTCGAACTCATCCAAGATGGGCCGCCGCACCTGGGATGTCCAGCGCGACCATGTTGAGCTTTTGGCCGGCGTATCGCGCCTGCTCGCACAGGGCGGCCACGCCATCTTTAGCTGCAACCTGCGCGGCTTCCGCCCCGAGACGCGCAAGCTCGCGCGCGCGGGCGTCGTGTTGGAGGACATTACGGCGCAGACCATCCCCGAGGACTTCGCGCGCAACCAGAAGGTGCACCACTGCTACATCGTGCGCCGCCTGCCCATCGAGGACGCCATGGCCGAGGTCGGCTTTAGCGCCGAGGAGATTGCCGAGCGAACCGAGGAGCTGCGCAACCCCGAGGCGCGCAAGCCTCGTGCAGCAGCGCCCGCGCCCACGCAGGCCGGCAACGGCAAATCAAACTTTGCCGGCAAACCCTCCCCTGCCGGCAAGTCCAAAAAGAAGAAGTTCTACGCCAGCAAGCCCAAGGGCAAATAACAAAGTTGCGGTGGAATACGGACTGTTTTACCTGGAATTAGGCAAATATAGACCGTATTTCACCGCAACTCATAGTGGGATGGCGGATGCCGACCTATCCCTGGATGACCAATCGGTAACCAATACCCACGTGCGTCTGGATATAGCGCGGATGCGCGGGGTCGGACTCGATCTTCTTGCGCAGCGTGCCCATAAAGACACGCAGGCTCGCCAGGTCGCTCTTGGTCGCCGTGCCCCAAATCTCGTGCAGGATAAACTGGTGCGTCAGTACCTTGTCGGCGTTATGCGCCAGCAGGCACAGGAGCTTATACTCGATCGGCGTCAGATGCAGTTCCTCGCCATCCATCGTGGCGATGCCGGCATCAAAATCGATATGCAGCTCACCGGTATCGAACGAGCCCTCGGAGACAACGCCGCCCGTCTGCGCATACGAAAGGCGCCTGAGCGTCGTGCGAATGCGCGCGAGCAGTTCCTCGACCGAAAACGGCTTGGTCAGATAGTCGTCGGCACCGGCATCGAGCGCGCGGATTTTGTCCGCATCCTCGCTGCGCGCCGAGACCACGATAATCGGCATGCCCGACCATGCGCGCACCGACTCCACCACCTTGACGCCGTCCATATCGGGCAGGCCCAGATCGAGCAGCACAATGCTCGGCGCCTGCGATGAGGCGGCGGCGATGGCGGCATGGGCGGTCTCCACAGCCATATGGCGCAAGCCGTGCGCCTCGAGCGCGGCAACAATAAGATTGCGAACGGCGGGGTCGTCCTCAACGACCAAGATGAGCGGTTTTACGGCAGAGTTCGGCACAGCGCTACTCCTTATCAAACGAAACGTCGGCGGCGGGAAGTTCAATCGTAAAGACCGAACCGTGCGGGTCCGCCGCGGCAACCTCTATGCTACCGCCATGCGCCAACGCAATGGAACGGCAGAGCGAAAGACCCAGGCCAACGCTGCGGTGGCTGTCGGCCAGACCATGGTTGGCGGTATAGAACGACTCAAAGATCCGCTCGCGGTCCTCGGATGCGATGCCCGGACCATCGTCGGCCACCGAGCACGCCACGCGTCCATCGTCGACGTTAATCGAAATCATGATATGCGAGCCCGCGGGCGTATAGGTGATGGCGTTGTTCACCAGATTGACCACCAGCTGCACCATCAGGCGCGCATCGACGTTGACAAGCGCCGGCTCATCGCACGCCACCACCTTAAGGTCGTGCTCGCGCACGGCAGGGTTCACGTGGCGCAGCGCCTCCTCGACGATATCGTCCATGAGCTCGAGCGTAGTCGACAGACGCATACCGCCGCCCTCGAGCTTGGTGATGGCGAGCAGATTCTCGACGGTGGCGTTGAGCCACAGCGCATCCGAGCGAATGGATAGAAGCAGGCCGCGGCGCGTCTGGGCATCGAGCACGGCGGTGCCGGTCGAGCCCTGGTCGAGCAGCACGTCGGCATTACCCGAAATACTGGTAAGCGGTGTGCGCAGGTCGTGCGAGATGGAGCGCAGCAGGTTGGCGCGCAGCTGCTCATTTTTGGCAAGCACCGCCGCCTCCTCGCGGGCCTCCATGGCGCGGGCGCGATCGAGCGCCAGCTCGCCTTCGCTCACGATGGCATCGGCAAGTGTCCGTTCCTCGTGCGTTAGCACGTCGGGTTCGGCAACGATAGCCAGCACGCCCACCACCGAGGCGGGGTCGCTCGAGCGCACGAAGCCGTCGCCCGTGCGAACCGTCAGGTAGATGCCATAAAACGCCGAACCGCCATAAGTGGCATCGAGCGGCGTTCCCACATAGGCGGACGCCGAGAGCCGCAGCGGCATCTGCGGCGCCAGTTCATGCACCGGCGCGGCATCGCCCACGGCCGTGTATGTCGCACGCGGCAGCAGGTCATCGCCCTCGGCGTCGGCGCTGTACCACACGACCGGACAGCCCGAAAGACGCGCCAGCTGCGTTGCCATGGCATGGACAATCTGCTGCTGATCGGCGCACCGCTGCAGCATGCGGTTGGTCTCGAGCACCATATGCGTTCGGCGGTCACTAGCGGCAGCCTGTGCCAAGGCGCGGCGCAGGGCCAACGCAATCGAGCTCGACACGAGCGAGACCACAAACATGATGAAGAACATGCCGGGATAGACGCGGTCGATAAGCGACAGCGAGTAGCGCGGGTCGACAAACAAGAAGTTGTAGAGCGCCACGGCGGCAGCCGAGCTCAGCAAGCAATACAGGCGACTCCAGGTAAAGAATGCGCACAGCTGAACGGCGAACACATAGACGATCATGATGCTCGGCGCGAGACCCGGATGGTCGAGCAGCGCGCCCATAATCGTCGCCGCGACCAGCAGCCCCACCGATACGCAGGCGTCATACAGAGGAGTGCGGCGCGTCAGCGTTGTGCGCCGCCACCAAAAGCTATCGGCAATATCGCCGTCCGTACGAACGTCCATCAGTGCCCCGCCCCTCTCTCGAAAACAAAAACCACCACAAAGGGACTGGCACCTTTGTGGTGGTTTCCCTTGTGGTGGTTCCAAGTGTATAGCCTTTGCAACCTGCGGTCGCTAGACAAACAGCACGTGCGCGAGCAGGGCACACACGCACACCGCTCCAAATACTAGTGCCACAATCGAGATCACGCGGTCGGCCATATCCATGTTGGCACGGTTCGTCAAAAACCGATCTTCGGCGGCGTCGGCGCGTGCCTCACGTACCAGCTCGGCAACCACCTCGCGGCCATCGAGCGCCTTTGTATCCATGTTTACCTCCCCGGCCTCATGCTTATCCATCGAAAACCAACTCCATGCAACTGTCGGCGCCTACGGGCGCTCGTTGGGAGCCAGGCGCTGCATCTTGTTCACGGCTTTGAACTTGGTGAACAGCGGCACGTACTCAAAGCTCACGTTGGAGTTCTCCAGGCCGTACCAGCGTGCAGGCGTGCCGGCGGCGCGGCGGATGATGTACTTGAGCGTGATGGCCGTACGCTCGCTCGGCTCCACATCGCTTTCAGGCGCCAGAAGCTTACGAATCAGGACGAACTTGAACGTGCCGATGTTACCCGGATCCTTGTAGACCGAGTAGTCATGCGTCTGCGGCGGCAGCTCGCCGGTGGCAGCCAGGTCCTGAACAACCTGACGCAGGTAGGCATTGACGCGCTGGTTGATCTTGTAGCCCAGGTACAGATGCACGCGGAACACGTAGTCGGTGCCGAACGTCTCGACCGAATAGGCAAAGGTGTGCGGCTCGTCCATGGTCTCGACATTCACGAACCACCAGGCGCGGGCGCGCTTGGGATGCTTGTCCAAGATCGAATAGACGATATCGCGGTCGATGTAGTCGGTATGGGTGTCCTTGGTCAGGTACACGACGTTGTCGCTCATGCGCTCGTAACGGTCGTCGTCGCGCAGGCGCTTGAGCTGCGGCAGGTAGCTGCGCAGCGGCAGCAGCGTAAACTGGCGCTGCTCGACCGCCGTGCCGTTGTACCAGCACACCATAATGCCCATGATGAGTGCAGCCATGAGGATGGTGAAGTAGCCGCCGTGGAAGAACTTGGTGAGCGAGCTCACGAAGAAGAAGCCTTCGAGCAAAAGGAAGAAGGCCGCGAAGATCCACGGAGCAACCTTGAGCTTGCGCTCCTCGTGCAGGTAGAAGAAGAGCAGCAGCGTGGTGCACATCATAGTCAGCGTAATGGCAAGGCCGTACGCGGCTTCCATATGCGCCGAGTTCTGGAACAGCAGCACCACGATGACGCAGCCGACAAGCATGACGTTGTTGACCATGGGGATGTAGAGCTGGCCCTTGGTCTCGGCAGGGTAGAAGACCTGCATGTGCGGCATGAGGTCCAGACGGCTGGCCTCGGACACCAGCGAGAATGCGCCGGTGATGAGCGCCTGCGAGGCAATGATGGCCGCAACGGTGGAAAGGCCGACGGCAAACGGGCGCAGGCCCGGGGCGAGCATCTGGTAGAACGGGTTGAGGTCGGCAATGCCCATGAGCTCGGGGTTGGCAGCGTTGTTCATAAGCCAAGCGCCCTGGCCCATATAGGAAAGCAGCAGGCAGCACTTAACGAACGGCCAGGTGGCGTAGATGTTGCCGCGGCCGACGTGGCCCATGTCGGAGTAGAGCGCCTCGGCACCGGTGGTGGCGAGGAAGCAGCTGCCCAGAATCATGATGCCCGCGTGGTTGTTGGGGCTCAGCAAAAAGGCGATGCCGCGCACCGGGTTGAGGCACAGCAGCACGGCGGGGTGCTGGAAGACAAAGAACAGACCCGTGCCGCCCAGGAACAGGAACCACAGCGTCATGATGGGGCCAAAGGCGTGACCGATCTTGGCCGTACCGATGCGCTGTACCAAGAAGAGCGCGATGATGATGGCAAGCGTAATGGCGACGACGCGGCCCTGATCATCGCCCAGCACGGCATGGACCGCCGGGATGGTGCGCAGGCCCTCGATGGCCGTGGTAACGGTAACGGCCGGCGTCAGGATGCCGTCGGCGAGCAGCGCGGCGCCACCCAGCATGGCGGGGATGATGAGCCATTTACCGCAGCGCTTAACCAAGCTGTACAGGGCAAAGATGCCGCCCTCACCATGGTTATCGGCGCGCAGCGAGATGAGCACATACTTGATAGTGGTCAGCAGCGTGACCGTCCACACGACAAGGGAGAGCGCGCCGAGCACGAACTCCTCCGTCACGCTCCCGATGCCGCCGTTGCCGGCAACGAGCGCCTTGGTTACATACATAGGGCTGGTGCCGATATCGCCGTACACCACGCCCAGCGTGACGAGCATCGCCGAGATGCTCACAGGAATCGCAGCGTGCGAGGCTGCCTCCTTGGCCTTTTGTTCCATAAGCCGGTTTCCTCCCAACTTTAACGTTCGAGGGGATTATAGGTAATCGGCCCATGTTTTAATGCACTGTTTTCCCAGCTAGATAAACATTTATACGGCCTTTAGGCCACCACGGCGATATGGAATGTGCCAAAGGGACTGTCCCTTTGGCACATCGCCGCATTCGTTACTTGCCGAGCCAGTTTTTGAACCACCACTCCATGGAACGGCTCATCTCGGCCATAAAGGGGCTCGTGTGCTTGCGGGTGTAGATATCCACCACGCGCTCGCCTACCTCGCGGGCATGCGGACGGAACATCGCGTCCATCTCGGTCACCTGCGCGTCCATGGTCGCGGCGTCCGCACGGCAGTAGCGCTCCTCGTGCACCAGGTTCACCACGGGATGCGCAATGGCCGGACGCTCCTTACGGGGCGTGCCGATGATGAGCATCGACAGCGGCATGGTATAGGGCGGCAGATCGAGCAGCTCGGCAACTTCCTCGGCATTCTCGACGATGTCGCCAATGTAGCAGCTCCCCAGCCCCAGGGCCTCGGCGGCAACCACGGCGTTTTGCGCGGCGATCACGGCGTCCTGGGCCGCGATGGCAAAGTCGCCCAAACCCGGCGCGCGGCGGGGCGCCTTGCCCGTACGCTCGACAAACTCGGGTTCAAAGCAGCCCACGTGCTCAAACAGATCGATCCACTTGGCATAATCGACCACAAATATTAGTGCCCAGGGCGCCTTGGCGATCATGGGCTGGTGATCGCACAGGTCGGCGAGGCGGTCCAGCGTAGCCTGCTCGCGAATGCTTACGATGGAATACATCATCATGGCGCCTGCCGACGGCGCACGGCTCGCCGCATGCAGAATCGCCGCCCGCTGCTCGTCGGTCACCGCCACGGGACGGTCGTCGTCATCACGCGCGAAGGCACGCGTGGAGGAACGGTGCTCCAACGTGTCCAGCACCGCATTGCCCGTCGTCTCGACCGGATAGCCGCCCGCGTCCATGCCAGCGTCCACGTCACCCGCACTCGTCATACAAGCCCGTTCGTTCATCGCCTCATCCTCGCCAATTCTTTAAGAAGCCTTTACGTTTCCGTGTAATTCCCGTCCATTATCGCGCAGGTCGCCACTACATTGCGCCACACCGTCACACGTGCGCGTTAATATGGCTGGTTGTTGTGCGCAGACACCAATTGCAGCGCATATCTTGGTAACAATCGGGTAAACCCCCGCTTTCGTACGTTTTAGTTTGTGAGGAGTCTCAGCATGTTCGCTGCCGCCATCTCGCTCGTCGGTCTTGCGGCGACCGTCTACCTTGTCTTGCGCGAGGCCAAGGCCATTCGCGCTCAGTCGGGCACCGTTGCCAAAAGCGCTCTTGGGTGGAGCGTCGTCTTCGGCCTGTTCCAGGTCTTTTTGACTATTTGGGGCGCCATTGGCCTCGTCGCCCAAAACGAGCCGCTCGCCTTTGTGATGCTCATCCTGACCAACGCCATCCTCACCGGCTGCGCTTGGGCCAGCATCGCACGCGACCGCATCGCCCCGCGCGTCTTTGCGTTCGCCGCGCCCGACGCCCCCGCTCCCACCGGCAAGCTCGCCCGCCTGCGCGGCGCCTTTGTGGGCAAGCCACTCGTCGCCGCCGTGCTGTGCCTGCTGCTCGCCGGCGTCTTTGCGCTGCTAGGCATGGAGGTATCGTCCAACCACGACTTTACCTGGGTCTACCCCCTGTGCATCCTGCTCGAGTGGGCCATCATCACCACGCTCATGACTGGCTTGTTCTTCCTGTTCCAGCGCCACGGCGCAGCTCCTGCGGTCTTGGCCTTCGCTTTCTTTGTCCTGGGCATTGCCGAGTTCTTCGTCATCACGTTTAAATCCATGCCCATCCAGCCGGGCGACCTTTCGGCCATCTCCACCGCCGCCGCGGTCGCCGGCAACGGCTACACCTTCTCGATCTCGCTGTTCTGCGTGCTGTCCATGGGCTTTACCGCCATCGCCATGCTGCTATGCGAGTACGCCGGCCTGGTGGCGCCGCATCGCCAGAAGGGCGCTGTCAATGCCAAGCGCATGCTGCTCACCAACCTGCTCGTCGCCGTGCTGTGCCTGGGCGGCGTGACCGCGCACGTCACGCTTATCGACTACTACAACACCCTCGGCATCACCGTCTACACCTGGCGCCCGCTCGAGAGCTACTGGCGCGAGGGCTACCTGCCCGCTTTCATTAGCGCAGCGCAGTCCATCAAGCCGCCCAAACCCGCCGACTACTCCGTTGACGATGCCAAGGCCACGCTCAAAAAGTACGCCAAGGCCTACGACAAGTCCGACGCAGCCAAGAGTGACGAGCGCACCGCCGCAAAGGAGCAGTTCGACAGCGAGAAGCCCACGGTCATCGCCATCATGAACGAGACCTTCTCGGACCTTTCGATCTATCAGGAGATGCGCGCCGGCTACGAGGGTCCGCAGTACTTTAAGAGCCTGTCCAACTGCCTCAGCCGCGGCAAGCTCTACGTGAGTGCCTACGGCGGCGGTACCGCCAATACCGAGTTTGAGTTTATGACCGGCAACTCCATGGCCAACCTGGGATCGGGCGTGTACCCCTACACCATCTACAACATGGAAACGACCGGGAACTTGGCAGAGCAGTTCAAATCGCTCGGCTATTCCACCACGGCCATGCACCCCAACCACGCGACCAACTGGAACCGCGAGAACGTCTACAAGGACTTTGGCTTTGACCAGTTCCTGTCCATCAACGACTTCCAGGGAGCCGACACCCTGCGCGGCATGGTGACCGACCAGGCTACCTACGACAAGATTCTTGAGCTGCTCGACCAGAACGCCGATCCGCAGTTTATCTTCGACGTGACCATGCAGAACCACTCGGGCTACGACACGGGCCTGCTGCCGGTCGACAAGCAGATGCATCTCAACATCGACACAACCGACCTGGACGCCAAGACCGTTGAGGACGGCACGCTGTCCGATGTCGACGAGTACGTCTCGTGCATCGAGCAGTCCGACCAGGCGCTTCGCTACTTCCTCAACGCCCTGAGCAAACTCGATCGCAAGGTGGTCGTGGTGTTCTGGGGCGACCACCAGCCGTTCTTCCCGTCCAAGTTCAACGATAAGTGGTTTACCGGCGAGGACGATGCCACGCACCAGGAACGTCTGTGGCAGACCGACTACATCATCTGGGCCAACTACGACGTTGCCGGCTGCGACCAGACAAGCGAGGTCGACGACCTGTCCACCAACTACCTGTCCACCCAGCTGATGCAACTGATCGGCGCACCGCTGACCGACTACCAGAAAGCGCACATGACGCTGCGCGAGTCGCTGCCCGCCATCAACTCGGTCGGCTACGAGGACGCCAGCCTGCGCTGGGCGCTCTCCTCCAACGTCACCGGTGACGACGCCGCCGCAGCAGCCGCCACCAAGGCACGCGAGGATTACGCCAAGATGCAATACTACGAGATGTTCCGCGACGGCAAGAACGTGTACACCGAGCACTTCCAGACCGAGGCCAACGAAACCGACCCCAACCTGGCGCCAGGTACAACCAAGATCAAGTAGCGGGACGCTGCGGGTCTATCCCGGTTCGTCTGCCCGGGCGGCGCGGAATGTAAGGTTCCCTGCTCGGGCAGTCCTGCTCGCACGGAGATCACATTAAGTGCTCTCCGGCTCGTGCGGAACTCGCGATCGACTTCGCATGCCGCCGGGCAGCCGGGGCCGACGTGGGGTTCAAAGGTTTTCAAAAAAGCGGTCGACGCGCAGTGCGCCGACCGCCGATATATGGGGTCTGATATTTTCTGCCAGCCAGGGCCTTTTACTCGTCGAGGAGATCTTCTGGCATGTCGTTGCCGTCGCCTAGGTCGACTGGGGCCTCTTCGGCGTCGGCTGCGGCCTCGGCACCTTCGCCTTCGGGCTTCTCTTTGGCGGCCGTCATGCGCGCTACGGCGCAGATGCGGTCGTTGTCGTCGACGGCCATCATCTTGACGCCCTGGGTGGCGCGACCGGTTTGGCTGATCTCGTCGGTCTTGACGCGAATGACCGTCGCGCCCTCCGTCACGATGAACAGCTCATGCTGCGGGCCCACCGTCTTCATCGCTGCGAGGTTACCCTTGCGCTCGGTCATCTGGATGGTGTAGACACCCTGACCGCCGCGGTTCTGCTCCGGGTAATCCGAGACCGGCGTGCGTTTGCCGTAGCCGCGCTCGGTAATGACGAACAGGTCGCCGTTACCGTTGGTAATCTCCATACCAAGAACGCTCACGCCTTCCTTCATGCCAATGCCGCGGACGCCGCTGGTATCGCGACCGGTGGCGCGCACCTGGTCCTCGGGGAACATAATCGCCTTGCCCGCGGTGGTTGCCATGATGATCTTGTCACCCTCGCGCACGCGACGTACAGCGAGCAGCGCGTCGTCGTCTCTCAGGTTGATGGCGATCAGGCCGTCGCGGCGGCTACGGTCGTAGGCGCTCATCACGGTCTTCTTGACCATGCCGCTCTTGGTGGCAAACATCAGATACTCGTCGGCGGGGAACTCGCGGCAGCTGATGACGCTCGCGATCTTCTCGCCCTCCTCGAAGGGCAGCAGGTTGACGATCGCGGTACCGCGCGCCTGGCGCGTACCCACCGGCAGCTCGTGCACCTTCAGTCGATAGACCTTGCCCTTGCTCGAGAAGAACAGCACGTACTCGTGCGTGGACGCGATGAACATCTCGTCGATGACATCGTCCTCTTTGAGGTTGACGCCCGACACGCCCTTGCCGCCGCGTTTCTGGGCGCGGTAGGCGGCCACCGGGATGCGCTTGACATAGCCGGTGTGGGTGATGGTCACGACCATGTCCTCGTCGGCAATGAGGTCCTCGACGTCCAGGTCCTTCTCGACCTGGCTGATCTCGGTGCGGCGCTTATCGCCAAACTTCTTGGAGATCTCGCGCATCTCTTCCTTAATGACGCCCAGGATCTTCTCCTCGTGCGCCAGCAGGTCCTCGTAGTAGGCGATGGCGCGGCGCAGACCGTCCAGCTCTTCCTGAATTTTGTCGCGCTCCAGACCGGTCAGGCGGCGCAACTTCATCTCGAGAATGGCCGTGGTCTGCTCGGGCGTAAAGCCAAAGCGCTCGATCAAGCGGCTGCTGGCCTCGGAGTCGGTCTGCGAGGAGCGAATAATGCTAATGACCTCATCGATATGGTCAAGGGCCATCAAGTAGCCCTCAAGGATATGCGCGCGGGCCTGGGCCTTTTTAAGGTCGAAGCGGGTGCGGCGGGTGACGACGTCGACCTGGTGGTCGATGTAGTGCTGCAGCATCTCGCGCAGGCTCAGGCATTTGGGAACGCCGTTGACGAGCGCCAGGTTGTTGGCGCCAAAGGTCGTCTGCAGCGAGGTGTACTTATACAGGTTGTTGAGCACGACCTGCGGAATGACGCCCTTCTTGAGCTCGATGACCAGACGGATGCCCTTCTGGTTGGACTCATCGCGCATGTCCGAGATGCCCTCGATGCGTTTGTCGTTGACGAGCTGGGCAATCTTCTCCTGCAGGGTGCCCTTGTTGACCATGTAGGGGATTTCGGTGAAGACCAGACGGCTGCGGCCGGTCTTGGTGGACTCCACGTGAGCCTTGGCGCGCACGGTAATGGAGCCGCGGCCGGTCTCGTAGCTCTGCTTAATGCCGGCGCTGCCCATGATGATGGCGCCGGTGGGGAAGTCCGGACCGGGCATGATCCGCATGAGCTCGTCGACGGTGGCGTCGGGGTTGTCGATCAGGTAGCAGGTGGCCTCGATCGCCTCGGTGAGGTTATGCGGGGCGATGTTGGTGGCCATGCCGACGGCGATGCCCTGGCTGCCGTTGACCAGCAGGTTGGGGAAGCGCGCAGGCAGCGCCACGGGTTCGGCGAGCGATTCGTCGTAGTTGGGCTGCCAGTCAACGGTATCCTTCTGCAAGTCACGCAGCAGTTCCATGGCGGGCTTGGCCAGGCGGCTCTCGGTGTAACGCATGGCTGCCGCGCCGTCGCCGTCGATGTTGCCGAAGTTGCCGTGACCGTCGATGAGCGGCGTGCGCATGGAGAACCACTGCGCCAGGCGGACCATGGCTTCATAGACCGCGGAGTCGCCATGCGGGTGGTACTTACCGATAACTTCGCCGACCGTCCAGGCCGACTTCTTATGTGGGCGGTTGGGGTAGATGCCGCTCTCGTTCATCGCATACAGGATGCGGCGGTGCACCGGCTTTAAGCCGTCGCGCACGTCCGGCAGGGCGCGCGCCGTGATAACCGACATCGAATACTCGATAAACGACTGCTTCATCTCGCGACCGAACTCCGAAATCTGGAGCTGACCGCCGTTGATATCCTCGCCGGCCGAGGCGCCACGGTCGACTTCGCCAAAGCTCTCCTCGAGCTCGGCGTCGTCTTCTTCCTCATCATCATCGGCATCGGGGTTATAGGCGTCCGGGTCGCCGTCCTCGCCCTGCTCAGCACGGGCAAGCAGGCGCTTCAGATCATCGGGCATACCGGCGTCGCCGGCCTCGTCCATACCCTCGTTGTTGTTGATATCGTCTGCCACGTTACCTCCTCTTAAGCATCAAGGAATCGTGCATCATGTGCGTGTTTTTCAATGTACTCGCGGCGATAGCCGACCTCAGAACCCATCAGCTCG
>OFMS01001772.1_pt1 | contig 13083 bp, 9 predicted proteins | sample 1541871 | NCBI WGS metagenome assembly OFMS01 (sample SAMN04209251, study PRJEB22552) | human gut metagenome | biome: gut; material: feces | host: Homo sapiens | place: USA: Oklahoma
AAGGACCAGAGGCTGGCGGATGATCATCTGAAGGGTCTTGCGGGGGAAGTAATCTTCCACTTTACGACCGTTGACTTCGATAGCGCCGTTGCCGGCATAGAGACGGGTACGAGCAGTAGCGTTCTTGCGACGGCCCGTGCCGTAATCAAACTCAGACATGATTGACTCCTGGCCTCGTTAGTACGGGAAGGACAGAGGCTTCGGGCCCTGGGCAGTATGCGGATGCGTGGGGCCAGCATACACCTTGAGCTTCTTCAGCATGGCACGACCCAGACGATTCTTGGGAAGCATACCACGGACGGCGTGCATCAGCACGTCGGCAGGCTTCTCAGCAAGGAGCTTGTCGAGCGTAATTTCACGCAGACCGCCCACATAGCCGGAATGATGGTAATACTTTTTCTTTTCCAGCTTGGCGCCGGTGACCTTGATCTTTTCGCAGTTGACAACGACGATAACGTCGCCATTGTCCATGTGAGGAGCAAATTCGGGCTTGTGCTTGCCGCGGAGGCGATGGGCAATTTGGGCGGCCAGACGGCCGAGAACCTGATTGTCCGCATCCACTACAAACCACTGGTGGTCGATATGCTCCGGAGTGGGGCTAAACGTCTTCATGCTGAAGCGTCTCCTCTGCTAAAACTTGTAGAACGAAATGTATAAAATGCCAGAGCAGGCTTGTCAAGCGACAAAACCGTTTTCCTTCTGCGCTCGGCAGAACAGAACCGTTGCCGGGGACGCCCTAGCATCGATTCTCATAACATGGCGCTTTTGATAAAACGCCCTGGAACCGCCCGGCGTCTGCCCCTGCCGCCCTTTGTGAGGAAAGGGAGAAAGGAAATCCGGACATTGTTCGGAGCAAAACACAACGCGGGGCAGCCACAACCATGCGAGTAACGGATCACAAGGGAGAAGCCGATGTCCGCAATCCGAAAAAGCCTTTTACAGCTTATGTTTTCCGGTTCGTACATGCGCCGCTGGAACGACAAACTGCGTCCCGTGGAACTCTACGAAATAGACAAGCAGGCGCATAAAATGATTGTCGCCTGGATGCTCACGCTCCTGAACAGCGGTGGTTATTCTGCCTCAGATCAACTTAAATTGCAACAGGAAGTTATAGAAAGAGGGCTTTTTGATTATCTGTACCGTCTGGTCACAACCGACATCAAGCCCCCCGTATTTTACCGTATCTGTGAAAACGAGAAAGATTACAAAGAACTGACGGAATGGGTCCTCAAAGAGCTTCGCCCCGTGCTCGGCGCGCCGGACGAAGGTTTCTGGGAGCGCCTTTCCGCCTACCACAGGAACCGGGATCGGACGAGCCTCCCGGATCGCATTCTCACGGCGGCCCACCACTACGCTTCGGGGTGGGAATACAACGTCATCAAGCCATTCAACACGTTTGACGAGGAAAATCAGTCCATTGCCGAATCCTTCACCGAGCGTCTCGACAGTCTGACCGATCTGTGCGGCGTGAACGAACTCATACAGGGGCACGCCTTTTTCAGCGATTCGCCCACGGCCTTGGGGCGTTTCGCCAAGCTGTGCGGCCAGCTCCGTTTCCAGATCCGCTGGGCCGACACGCCCCGCGTGCCGGAAACCTCCGTGCTCGGGCACATGTTCCTCGTTGCGGGTTATGCGTATTTTTTCAGCCTCTCCCTCGGAGCCTGTCCCGCGCGCCGGGTCAACAACTTCTTCGCCGGACTGTTCCACGATCTGCCGGAACTGCTTACGCGGGACATCATCACCCCGGTCAAACGCTCCGTAAACCAGCTCCCAAGCCTTCTGCGCGCCTACGAACTACAAGAGCTGGAGCGGCGTGTCTTCGGCCCCCTCGCCGCCGGGGGGCACGACCGGCTGGTGGAACGCCTCCGCTACTATCTCGGCCTCGTCGGTGAGGGTGTGACGTCAGAGTTCGACGAAACCATCCGGGACAGCTCAGGGCAAGTGCGCTGCCTCGGCTCGTTCGACGCCCTCCACGCCAACGGCAATGAAGACGGACTCGATCCCAAGGATGGGACGCTGCTCAAGGTTTGCGACAACCTTGCCGCGTTCATCGAGGCGCACTCTTCCGTCCGCACCGGGATCTCCTCCCCCAACCTGCATGAGGCCATTGCCCGGATCAGGGGCGATTTCCGCCATCGCTCCCTTGGCCCGTTGTCGCTCGGGACGATCATTGCGGATTTTGATTAAGAAAAAAGGAGAGGGGGCGGGAGGGGCTTTCTGAAGAATCCCCATGAAGGGGACAAGCGGCCCTCCCCCACCCTCTGCAAAGACTTTCATTAAAGATCAACGATGAGAAGGGTGGCTTACCGGACATCCCGCTTGTCGGCCTTCCCCCGGCGGCTCCGAGCAGGCTCCCAAAACGGCAGGCCTCACCGGACAATGCGGGAATGGATTCTCGCGAAAGGCGCATGTGAATGGGACTCTATTGGGATTCGACAGTTCCGTTGAAATCCCTGAGCCCACAAAAAAACGAGCGCTGCAATACAGTGCCCGTTTTTTTATCCTTTGGTAGCTCTTACCGAAAAAAGGCCTTACCCCGGCAAAACAGCCCCCCCGCCGGGAAAACTCCCGTTCCGCCCCCAATCGAAAGCCTTGGGAGCGGAGGGGCTGGAGAAGGGGGAACCGTGGGGATGCTCCCCACTTCTTCAGAAGGGTCCCTTCCCCACTTCCAGCTCTCACGCTACCCCATATTCACCATAAAAAAGTACACAATCGGCGCAAGAAGCAGCCGATACACGGCGAAAGGCCGCAGGGTGATGCGCCCCACAAGGGCGATAAACGTCTTGATGGCGAGCCAGCCGAAAAGGAAGGCGAAAAACAGCCCGGTAGCGAACAACGGAATATCATCCACCGTGAAGAGGGACCACGTCTTGAGGAGATCGTAGCCGGTGGCCGCAAACATGATCGGCACCGCCGCCACAAACGAATATTCCGCGGCAAGAGCGCGCTTCTCGCCAAGCAGCATCCCGCCCATAATCGTAGAGCCGGAGCGGGAAAAACCCGGCCATAGCGCCATGCACTGGCAAAGGCCGATGCCGAGCGCCAGTTTGGGCGTCACCTCGTCGATACTGGAATACTTAGGCGGGCGCTTCGCACAGTAGCTTTCCACAAAAAGCATCAGCAAGCCGCCGACGGCAAGCGAAAGCGACACGCTAAAGGGGGTGAAAAGCTGCTTGATGTACGAATGGAGGAGCAAACCCAAAACCGACGGCGGCAGCGTCGTCAGAAAAAGGAGCCAAATCCCCCTCAACCCGGCAAAAGGTTTCGGGGCTGACGTTTGCACCCGGCCGGGCAGCAGCAACCCCATGAAACGGTCCCAATACACCATCAGTACGGCGAAAATGGAACCAAGCTGGATGGCGACCTCAAATGTGCTGGCCTTCGGGCCCGTGAACCCAAGCAGGTCTCCGGCAATGACCAAATGCCCCGAAGAAGAGACCGGCAGGAATTCGGTCAATCCCTGCACAGCCCCCATGATGAGGCCGGTAGAAAACCAATCCATGTGCTACTCGCAGGCGTTACACGGCGTTATGGCTCTGGCGGCGAAAGCGACGGCCTCACGGTACAGATGGGGCGGCGCGTACGGCGTGAGGACACGGGTACGGTTGGCGCCGACCACCAGCGACATGAGAATCTGGGCCGTTTCCTTCACGAGCAGCTCGCGGATGGAACCGTCTTCAATGCCCCGCCACAACTGCTGTTCCAACAGTTTGTGAATGTCGTTGAACTTTTCGAACATCAACTCGCGGTCGTCGGTCGTCTTCATGTCGCTGTAAGGCGAACAGCGCACAAGGACAAGCCAGTTGGAGTCGGGATCAATCGAAAAATCGAGATACGCCTTGCAGAAATTCAACACGCTCTCGCGGCCATTCTTGCCTTCGTCGCACGCCCGCTGCAAAACTTCATGAAAGCGTTCGAGGACGTCCATGCCTGCGGCAAGAAAAAGCTTTTCCTTGTTTCCATAATGATGGGTCAACAACCCGAGAGCCACTCCCGCACGTTCGGAAATCTTCTTGAACGTGGTTTCGGTATAGCCGCATTCGCCAAAAAGTTCCTTCGCGGCCTTCAGCAAGGCCTCCTTCTTCGTCATGGCCATATGATCCCCCCAAAAAACATGATCAAGAAACAACGCTGTTTAGTTGCGCAACCAACAGACTATGCTACAGGATTCCGCTCGTCAACGGAAAAGTATGCCTCGTGTGAGCGGCGTTCTTATACTGTTCAAAAAAGAATTGCACCCTTTTTTTCATACAGCGGAAAAAGGAAGCGGTATTCACTCCTTCCCGGAAGAAACCGGATAGACGCGCCATACGAGCGCACCGATGACCAGCGCCACGCCGATCCCCATCGCATACGGCCCGCGCCATCCTATATATGACCAGCCGATCCCGAAAAACAGCGGCGAAAGGCTTTGGCTAAGCCGCAGCACCGTACCGTTCATAGCCATGACGATGGCCCTGTTGCGCGTTGGGGCAAGCGTGGTCATACGGGCGTTCAGCAAGGGGAACGTCAGCCCCTGCGCCACTCCGCCGATGAAAATGGGCAAAGTCAGCCACCAGAGCGAGGACACGGCGTCGGGAAGAACCAGCATGAGCGTTTGAGCCACGACGTAGCAGCACGTAGCGCTCAGCATCAAACGGCGGTGCGAGTATTTCCGCCCGAGCCACGCCAGATTCATGGCAATGGCCGCCGTACCCAGCGAAGCCACGGTAAAGACGGCTCCGATATGGGAAGGGGTTGCTTTATATAATAGGTCGGCGAGCAGAGGGAAATAAGTGATGGTAGGCCCGTAAAGAATGCAGAAACAGAGAAAAGTCAGCCCGAAAAGCCCGATTGCGGCGGAGTGGAAAATGATGGAACGGCTATCCCGCGCGTACTGTTTCCAATCCATGCCGGTATGCGGGCGCTCCAGCGGGACACTCAGGGCAAGCAGCCCCACCGGCAGCGCGGCCAGGGAAATCCAGAACGGCCACCTCCAGTCCATCTCACCGAGGAAACCGCCGATGGCCGGGTACAACGCGGTGCCGAAGCTGATCGTGGCGCCGACCATGCCCATGACTTTGGGGCGATCCGCTTCCTTATAGAAATCACCTACCAGCGTCCCGTACAAGATCCCCAAAGGTGCGGCCCCCAGCCCTTGTATGGCTCGCCATGCCAGCAGGTTCTCGAACGAATCGGAAAAAGCGCACCCCATTCCCCCACAGGCGAACAGCAGCAGCCCCGGCAGCAACACGGCCTTGCGTCCGAAACGGTCGGCAAGCACGCCCGCCACCGGCGTCATAAACGCGCTCGGCAGCGTAAAGCAGGTGATCAGAAGCGCCACCCCTGCGGCGTCCTGATGAAAAACGGCTCCCAGCTTAGGCAGAATAGGCAACGTGATCGAGACGCCCATAACCCCCATGAGGGCCACGCACAGCACAAGAACCAGCCCCGCAAGACTGACGGGGCGGGATTGCCCCTCTTGAGATGCCTCGCCGGGCAGGCCGTCCTTTGTCACGTGTCCTCCTCATCGTTACGGGTGGATTCTCCGAATTCGCCGCTACGGATTTGGAGAGCCGATATGGCCGCAGTGTGCTTCAATCCCGCCAGCCAGACAACCTTTTTCCAAGGTTGATCTCCTGGCGGTTCCAAAGATAGCGAATAGAACGCATTACAGGGTGCAACGTCTCCCGCCGATTCCGCTCACGCGCTTCCTCAAGCAATGAGATCCACTTTTGCGTCAGCATATTCACGTCAAAGGCTTGCGCCCGCTTCGCGCCGTGTTCCGTCATCCTCCGGTATAAACCAGATTCCTGTTGCAGGCGATCAATGGAGTCCAGCACGACCTCGGCCGAGGCTGCTTCCAGAAAATCCAGCGGGGAGGTACGCAGTTCCCTGTAGGCCGGTTCCGGGCCAAGTAGAGCGGGTACGCCCGCTTTCCATGCGTTGATCAGCTTGGATGCCGGTTTGGTTGCCAGCACAACAGGAGGGCAATCACGGATTGCCAGCACGGCATCCACATGCTGGTAATCGTGCCATTCCCCCTGGAAACGGTTGACGAAGCGGACCCCCCGCTGCCGCAGGGCATCCTGAAAGGCACCGGTCTTCACGAACTGCGGTTCATATTGATCGCTGCCGAAGTAAGCAATCGTTTCAAGGCGATCTCCCCGTGCGGGATCTCGTGGAATCAAACCCGGCTGGGGCCAATGCGGCATCGTCCGCCGCAGCCCCGTCTCCCCCATCAACCCGTTCTGCATAACGGTCATATCGGATAACGCGGGGCGGGGCCGGTCCGCTTGCGCGACAACGGCAAAACACCGGTGAACTCCCTGTGCAGGGGTCGCATCATCCCAATGGAAAACGCACACGGCATTGTCGACAGCTCTGCAGCTTAATACGGGGTCAAAGGGGCAATCAACAGCGCATAGCCGCGCCCATGTCAGTATTATCCAGCAATCCCGTCCGGAAATGATCCGTTCCGGGCATTCGTCCGGAGCAAAGGGGCGAGGTTCGGAAACAAGCTCAGGCCACTTCTTGAAAAGATGTTTCTCATTGACGACAAAGTATATTTTCTCTCGCGAACAAGCACGGGACGACATGGGCGGCTCACTCCACCGCGTGATATTCACAGCGGATTGTTTGAGATATGAAGAACGTATTTTTCATTATACCATAGAATAAAGTAAGATATGTCTTTATATTATTTACTTGACCAAACAGCGGCTTACCAAAACAAAAACGTTCCTGCCTGACGGCATCCAATCAATATTTTTTCTACATAATCGTCCATAATAACTTGCGCAATTCTTTTTTTGATATGGCACACAATTTGTGACTCTTCGATCAAACAGTCGACAATGCTTGCACTAACGGGAAAAACACCACATACTATAGGGTAACTTTTGGGGAAGGTTTCTTTTCTTCTTTCACAATTCTGTCCAAGGTAAAGGAGTCATTATGTCCGTTGAACTGCTTGCTATGGTAGCGGTTCTGCCCATTTTGGTGGCGCTCATCCTTATGGTCGGCATGAGATGGCCCGCAACGAAAGCGATGCCGCTCGCGTGGCTTGTCTGCGCCGTCAGCGGCATCCTTGTCTGGGGGTTGAGCCCCGGATATGTTGCCGCTCTGACGTTGCAGGGCATCGTCACCGCCATCGGCGTTCTCATCATCGTTTTCGGCGCCATCCTGATTCTCTTCACGTTGGAGAAGAGCGGCGGCATGGAAACCATCCAGTACGGGATGCAGAACATCAGCCGCGACAAGCGCGTTCAGGCGATCATCATAGGATACATGTTTGCCGCCTTCATCGAAGGCGCGGCCGGTTTCGGCACCCCCGCGGCGCTCGCCGCCCCACTCCTGCTGGCCCTCGGTTTTCCCGCCATGGCCGCGGCCATCATCTGCCTTGTGTTCAACAGCTTCCCCGTAAGCTTCGGTGCGGTGGGCACTCCCATCGTCATGGGCCTCTCCCCGCTCAAACCCATCCTTGACGCGGGCGTCGCCGACGGCGGCATGACCTATGCGGCATTCTGCAAAATCGTGGGCGAATACTGCACGATGATGCACATCCCCATGGCTTTCATCCTGCCTGTTTTCATGCTTGGCTTCATGACCCGTTTCTACGGCCCCAACCGTACGTGGTCCGAAGGCTTCTCCGCGTGGAAATACTGCATCTTCGCCGGCGTCTGCTTCTCCGTCCCCTACTTCATCGTTGCGTGGACCCTTGGACCCGAACTGCCTTCCCTCATCGGCGGCCTCATCGGCCTCGGCATCCTCATTTACGGCACCAAGCGGGGCTTCTGCGTTCCTGAAACCACCTGGGACTTCGGCCCGCATGAAAAGTGGGACGCCTCCTGGACCGGCAGCATCGCCGCCAGCGGCAAGACCGAATTCCATCCCCACATGACCCAGTTCCGCGCGTGGCTGCCCTACGCCATCATCGGCCTCATCCTCGTGCTGACCCGTATCCCGGAACTCGGCCTCAAGGCGTGGCTCGCCTCCTTCAAGCTCAGCTTCGTCGACATCCTCGGCTATCAGGGCGTGAACGCCTCCATCGACTACCTGTTCCTGCCCGGCACGATTCCCTTCACGCTGGTCGCCATCCTGACCATCGGCCTCCACAGCATGAAGGCCAACGACGTGAAGGACGCATGGACCACCACCTTCGCCAAGATGAAGGCCCCGACCATCGCGCTGTTCGCCGCCGTGGCGCTGGTGTCCATCTTCCGTGGCTCCGGAGTGAACGACGCGGGCATGGACTCCATGCCGCTCGCCCTCGCCAAGACCCTCGCCGCCCTCACCGGTGAAGCCTGGCCCGCCCTCGCTTCCTACGTCGGCGGCCTCGGCGCCTTCATTACCGGCTCCAACACCGTGTCCGACCTGCTCTTCGCCCAGTTCCAGTGGGATATGGCCACGCAGCTGAAGCTCTCCAAGGAAATCATCGTTGCCGCTCAGGCCGTCGGCGGCGGCATGGGCAACATGATCTGCATCCACAACGTCGTGGCCGTCTGCGCCGTTGTGGGCCTCTCCGGCAGCGAGGGCATGATCATCAAGAAGACCTTCTGGCCCTTCCTGCTCTACGGCATCATTGTCGGCATCATCGCCTGCGGGCTCGTTTTCTAGAATGGTATAGAACCATTGAGGAAGGGAGGGAAAAGCTTTTCTCCGGAAACATTTTCCCTCCCTTCCCCAAAACCCGCGGCGCGGAGCCCATCCCTCCTTTACCAAAGGCTTTCGCGCTCATCGAACTCTGATTACAACATTCTCCGTATAAAAAGGCCGCCCGAAATGTTTCGAGCGGCCTTTTCCGAAATGGATGGGGACCCTCAAGCGGTACGCTCTTCGGACTTAAGGCGGTCTCGCCGTTCCGCCAACAGCCCAAAGCCATAACAGAGCGCCGCATCGGCGGAATTCAAAACCAAAAGGGGAACCTTCCTTCCGAAAGATTCCCCCAGTGGCATCGATCCTTTTCCCCTACGAAATCTTGCTTCCCGGCGCGACATCCCCACCGGGGGCGAGGAGGGTCAGCTTGCCGTCCGGGGCTTCCGCGGTCAGGATCATGCCCGCGGACACGAGCCCGCGGATCTTGCGCGGCGCGAGGTTGGCGACCACGCACACCTGACGGCCCACGAGGGTTTCCGGCTCAAAGTGTTCGGCAATGCCCGACAGGATCTGACGCGGTTCGGCTTCGCCAAGATCGATCTTGAAGCACAGCAGCTTGTCGGCTTTGGGCACCCGGCCCGCTTCGAGGATCGTGCCCACGCGCAGCTCAAGCTTCTGGAAGTCGGCGTATTCGGCCACTCCGGGAACAGACATTTCGGCGGGCGCCGAAGCAGGCACGGCTTTGGCTTCCTTCTCTTTGGCGGGCTTCTTCTGCTTCGCCTTCTTGTCTTCCTTCATCTCTTCCGGGATTTCCAAGCGCGGGAACAGGTTGGACGCGGACGCGATCACGCTGCCCGTCGCAAGGCATTCCCAAACGCCCTCTTCAGCGTTGACGTTCCCGGCGGGCGCGACGCCGAAACGCTCGGACGCGGGCAAGGGCTGGCCGAGCTGCTCAAGCAGAGCCGCCGCCGTGCCCGGCATGACCGGCCACAGGCAAAGCGCCACCTTGCGCATACATTCGAGCAGCAACCGGATGACCGTACCGAGGCGGGCCGTATCGCCCTGCTTGAAAAGCGTCCACGGGGCCTGAGAATCCACATACTTGTTGAGGGCGCGCACGAGATCCCACAGCGCGTCGAGGCCCTGCGAGAAACGGATGTTGCCGAACAGCTGCACGTAGTTGCGGCGGGAGTTCTCCGCAAGTTCGATGAGCGCCTTGTCGTCCTCGGCCAGTTCGCCCATCGGCGGAACCTTGCTCTCGAAATACTTGGCGTTCATGGACAGCACGCGGCTGAACAGGTTGCCGAGGTCATTGGCGAGATCGGCATTGAAGCGGGTGATCAGCGCCTCTTCGGAGAAGCTGGCGTCCGAACCGAACTGCATGTCGCGCAACAGGAAATACCGGAACGCATCCAGCCCGTAATGTTCCGCCATTTTGATGGGCTCGACCACGTTGCCGAGCGACTTGGACATCTTGGTGTCCTTGATGAGCCAATAGCCGTGCACGTTGAGGTGCTTGTACAGCGGCACCCCGGCGGATTTCAGCATGGTGGGCCAGAACACGCCGTGCGGCTTCAATATATCCTTGGCGACGAGGTGCTCGCCGGGCCAGTACGCGGCATACTTGTCGCCGTCGGGCCAGCCGAGGGCGGAAATATAGTTGAGCAGCGCGTCAAACCACACGTAACAGACGTAATCCTTGTCGAACGGCAACTCGATGCCCCATTCGAGGCGGGTTTTCGGACGCGAAATGCACAGGTCTTCCAGCGCGCCGCTTTCGATCATCGACAGCACTTCATTGCGGTAGCGCTCGGGACGGATGAAGTCGGGATTTTCGCGGATATGCCCGGCAAGCCACGGCAGGTACTTGGACATACGGAAGAAGTAGTTCTTCTCCTGAATGAAGTCCGGCTTGGTCAGGTGCTGCGGGCACAGGCCGTTTTCCAGTTCCTTTTCGGTGTAGAAACGCTCGCAGCCCGTGCAGTAATGCCCGCCGTGCTCGCCGAAATAGATGTCGCCGTTGTCGTACACCTTCTGGAGGAACGCCTGCACGCGGGCCTTGTGATCGGCATCCGTCGTACGGATGAACTGATCGTGCTTGATGCCGAGCTTGGGCCACAGGGCCTGGAACTGGCCGCTGATGCCGTCCACGAATTCCTGCGGGGTCTGCCCGGCCGCTTCGGCGGCCTTGACGATCTTGTCGCCGTGCTCGTCCGTGCCGGTCAGGAACCACGTATCCTCGCCGAGCAGCGTATGGAAACGGCGCAGGCTGTCCGCAACGATGGTCGTATAGGCGTGCCCAAGGTGCGGGCGGGCGTTCACGTAATAAATCGGTGTCGTAATGTAAAACGTGGAGGACACGGGAAAGCTCCTTTCATGGTGTTCCGTATATGCCGACCGTAAACCGTCCCGTCTACAGCCGTTTCTGGCTCATCGCACCCTTCCCCGCCGGAACGGGCTCCGCCGCACGGCCTCCCCTCCGGCCAAACGCCTTTGGGGGATGATGGAAGGGGGCGGGAGAAGGAGAAGGGTTCTTTCTCCAGAAAGGCCCCTTCTCGCTCCCTCGTCTCTATCTCTTCCGCTTGCGCTTGCGCTTGGGGCGGAGCCCCTCTTCAAGCGTTTCCATCTCGCCGTCATTGAGCCCGCCGAGATCGTCAACAAGCTCGTCGGATTCGTCGCCAAACGCCTCGTCGATGGTGTCCGGGTCGGCCATGACCACCATCAGCTCGTCATGCGGACGGGGCGACGAGGGCTTGTTCTCCGGCTTCGCATCGGGTTTCCCTTCCGGGCGCGGCGGCGCGTCGGGACGCCGGGGATCGAGCGCCTGCCACTCGTCGAGCGTCAGCTCAAGCTCCTCGTTCGTATCCGTCAGCAAGGCCACACTGTTGCGGAACATGTTGGCGCGCAACACTTTCATGGGGCCTTTGTTGGTCTGATACCGCTTCCCGAGGCGCGGGCAGCTGCTGTGGAAAATATCGTAGTTCTCCTGCTCATAGCTGAGGCAGCACAGGAGGCGCCCGCAGATGCCCGAAATCTTGGACGGGTTCAGAAACAGGTTCTGTTCCTTCGCCATCTTAATAGATACCGGAGCAAACTCTGATAAATAGGTGTGACAGCACAACGGTCTTCCGCAGATTCCGATACCGCCTCGGATCTTTGTCTCATCTCTGACCCCGATCTGGCGCAATTCGATACGAGTGCGGAATACACTTGCAAGATCTTTGACCAGTTCACGAAAATCAATTCTTCCATCCGCAGTAAAATAAAACAACACCTTATTATTATCAAATGTATACTCCGCATCAATGAGCTTCATTTCCAAGCCATGCTTGCGGATCTTTTCCAGACAGATCTCAAATGCTTCTTTTTCTTTCACGCGGTTCTTTTCTTCTTTTTTCTTGTCTTCCTCTGTCGCAATTCGAATCACCGGTTTCAGCGGAAGCGTGATCTTATCATCCTCTACTTCTTTTTCTCCCACAACAACAGAACCATATTCTACGCCGCGGGCTGTTTCCACGATAACTTTATCTCCTGTTTTTATATTTAATTTCCCCGGAGCAAAGAAATAAATCTTCCCTGCCGGTCTGAATCGTACACCTATTACTTTTGTCATGAATTAATTCTCCTTTATCGTCAGGAACAAAAGCTCCATTACAAGTTCAAAATTAACATTTGCTTTCAATCTTGCTTTTGCCTTTTCTAAGCTCTCAAGAATCAGTTCAATCCCTTCATAAGAACTTCTTCTCGCCTGTTCCTTAATATACTGGATCTGATCTTTAAATACAACTTTATCCAGTTCCTTTGTCGCTTTATACATCAATACATCTCTATACCAGATCATAATGAGATCCAAGTAATCGCTGATCTCCAATTTATACACCGTAATATGATTTACCGCATTTACAATCTCAGAGAGCTCCATCTCATGAATATATTTCAACAGTTGAACGGCTTCCTCCCGAACCTCGTTGAAATGTTCAGAATTGGCAAGCATAATCGCGCGTCCCATATTTCCCTGTGCAAATGCAGTACACACATCCGCCTTATAATCCGGAATCTCCAATTTCTCCATCAGATACTTTTTAATCAAAGTATCCTTGATATTGCGAAGTTTCAGCATCACACAACGCGAATTGATCGTTGGGAGAAGAAGCTGTGCATTCTCTGTGAGAAGAAAGATCACTGCGTACTTCGGCGGCTCTTCAATCGTTTTCAGAAGTGCATTCTGCGCCTGCGCTGTCATTCTGTCCGCCTCCGGGATAATGTAGATTTTATACGGTCCCTGATACGGTTTGATATCAATGGTGTTATTCACCTGTTCACGGATATCATCTACGCTGATCGTATTTGGCTTCTCATGTGTGACTCTGATAATATCCGGATGATTCCCGCTCTCTGCCTGTATACAGGAATGGCATTCGTTACACGGGTCCGGTCCGTGCTTCTCGCACAACAGTGTCATGGCAAATAAGCTTGCCAGCATCTTTTTCCCTGATCCCCGCTCGC
>OFMS01001775.1_pt1 | contig 13067 bp, 10 predicted proteins | sample 1541871 | NCBI WGS metagenome assembly OFMS01 (sample SAMN04209251, study PRJEB22552) | human gut metagenome | biome: gut; material: feces | host: Homo sapiens | place: USA: Oklahoma
CTCCCACAAACTGAGACTCGCAGCTCACGAAAAGCCTTTTTCAGACACGCTCTAGTGGTGGATAACCATGTCCGCCGGATGATCATCGAGCATGCTCCGGTGGAAGATATTAAAAAGTACGCGCGGGAAGTGCGTAAGATGCGTACTCTGAGAGAGAGTGCACTTCAGCTGGTGGAACAGGGAGTGACCACGCCGGAAGAGATGATGAAGATCAGTTATGAGGTTTAGGGACAACATAGTATATAGAACTTGACCGATATTGTAACGGCCCAGATAGCTGCGAAAAGCAGCTATTTGTGTATAAAGAAGATTGGATCAGGAAAGTTTGAAAAAGGAAGAATATATCGACAGAAATCATAAAAAAAGTACAGGAGGATAGCGAATGGATGCAAAAATAGAACAGCTGATTCTTGTGACCGGACCGACCGGAAGCGGAAAGTCCACGACACTTGCGGCGATGATCGAACATGTGAACCAGAACAGCGACCGGCATATTATTACGATCGAAGATCCGATCGAGTACAAATATCAATGTAAGAAATCTTTGATTCACCAGAGAGAAGTGGGTGAAGATGTGGGAAGCTTTGCGGATGCGCTGCGAAGTGCTCTGCGTGAAGATCCGGATGTGATCCTGGTAGGAGAGATGCGGGATTATGAGACCATCTCTGCCGCTCTTCTTGCGGCTGAGACCGGTCATCTGGTGCTGTCCACTTTGCATACCACAGGGGCGGCACAGACAGTGGAACGTATTATTGATGCCTGCCCGACCGGCAGTCAGAATCAGATCAGAATCCAGCTGGCTGCTGCTCTGAAAGGAATTGTCAGCCAGTGTCTGATCCCCTGTGGAGAAGTGAAAGGAGCAGCCCGGATAGCAGGAACAGAACTTCTGGTGGCTACCGATGCGATCCTGAACCTGATTCGGGAGGGAAAGACGCACCAGATTTCTGCAATGATGCAGGCGGGTGGAAACGCCGGTATGCATACCCTGAATATGGATCTGTCCCGACTGATGCGACAGGGCTATATCACGAAAGAACGTGCCAGAGAATATACGAACAATCCGGTAGAACTTGAGCAGTATATGATGTAAGCTGTCAGGAAGCATAAAAGTAAAGTTTTACAGTAACACCTCTCTGAACGCTTCCAAAAGCAGATCATTTTGCTCCGGCAGCATCACGCAAAATCTCACAAAATGATCATCCAAAAACGGAAACGTGGAACAATCCCGGATCATCAGTCCCTTCCGGATACAATGATCGAACAGATCCTGGGAAGTAATTCCGGGTTTCCGGATCTTCATCAGGATAAAATTCGCCGAAGCTTCATACACCGTCACACTGTCCCAGGTCGACAACTCGTTATACAAACGGTCTCTCTCCCTGCAGATCAGTTCTCTCGTATGACGAATATATTCCTCATCCGGAAACATCAGCCGTCCGGCAATCTCTGCCAGCGAATTGATCGTCCAGGGATTTTTTCTTGTATTGATTGCCTTGATCAGATCCTGATTTCCTGTCACCGCATAGCCAAGCCGCAGTCCCGGAGCTGCGAAAAACTTTGAAGTGCCACGCAGAATGATCAGATTTGTATAATAATTTGTCAGAGGAATACTGGTCACATCTTTCTCTTCCGGTGCAAATTCCACATATGTTTCATCCACCATCACGAAAATTCCATACTGCAGACAGGCATCCAGGATTCGGCGCATCTGACTGCAGGTGATTGCGGTAGAAGTAGGATTATTCGGATTACAGAGTACCAGAAGCTCCAGCTGATCGGAAAGATGGCTGCAGAAATCTTCCACATCCATATGAAACCCATGTTCTTCTTTCAAAGGATAATACAGTGTTGTACCGCCGCCCAGTGCGATTTCCCGTTCATACTCCGAATACGTAGGACCAAGTACCAGTGCTTTTTTCGGGTGCTTCGTCTGAATAAACAGAGAAATCAGTTCTGTGGAACCATTTCCGACAATCACATTTTCCGGCTGCGTTCCCGCATACGTGGCAATACAGGTGCGAAGAGCTGTATACTCCCGGTCAGGATACGTAGTAATTGCATCCAGATTATCGGCCAGTGTGGAACGTAGCTGATAAGAAATTCCCAGCGGATTGACATTTGCACTGAAACTGATGATATCCTCCTTCTTAATATGATAACATTTCTCAATAGCTTCCAGGTCACTGCCGTGGAAATGATCCTTGTGTTTAATCATAATGTCTCCTCTTTTCTTGCAACAAACTTTTGCGTAGTGTATAATAAAAATAATTATGAGTATTTTTGCAGATTGCTTTGCAAAATGATAAGAAAGTGGGCAAAATGCCTTTTGTCCCAACACCATATGAAATAAGCAATCATGTTAGTTTCATTATAATGATAAGAAAAAAATAGTCAAGGTCGATAAAAGAAGAAGCGCAGGTGGATACTTTGAAAAGAAGAATGGAACAGTTACTAAACGGAAGATTTGAATATGAAGTACCAAAGCTGACTCTTTCCGATACACAGATTAACCTTACGACCAATGAAGGGGAGAATGTTCGGGGAGAATTATATGTGGCGGCAGAAGATAACCGCAGGATCAAGGGAATGACCATGTCATCCAATCGCCGGGTACTGCTGGCAAAGGAAAAATTTTCGGGAACAACCGTATGTATTCCTTACGGGCTGGATGTGAAGGGACTGTCCGCAGGTGAGACGGTAGATGCAGTGATTACGATCAACAGTAACCTGGGAGAATACCAGGTGCCGGTACACGCAGAGATCACAGACGACGGGATTCAGACATCCCGCGGAGCAGTGGATAATCTGGAAGCATTTATCAAACTGGCGGAGAGTGATTATCGGGAGGCATTTCGTCTTTATACAAGCGAGAGCTTTCTGAAAGTGCTGCAGGGAGAAGATCCGGGATACGAAAGCCTGTACCGGGGGATGTCCAGAAACCCGGTGACCTATCAGCATATGGAAGAGTTTCTGATCGGAACCGGAAAAAAAGAGCCGGTGACTCTGCGTCTGGAAAAGACAGAACAGACCTGGGATCATCTGGATACTACAGTCAAAGATTGTCTGAATCTGTATAAGAGCACCTGGGGGTATACCCGGATGGAAGTGGAGGTTACCGGAGATTTCCTGGAAGTGGAAAAGAAAGTGATCACCAGTGAGGATTTCATCGGAAGTGTTTATGGGCTGGAATATCTGATCCGCAAAGAAAAACTGGGAAGCGGAAGAAAATACGGACAGATCCGGATCAAAACCGTATATGGAACGTATATCTATGAGGTGAAGGCTTCGGGCAATGCTTCCTATGAACTGAGCACAAGAACTTATGAGAAAAAAGGGCAGGCGGCACTGGCAACACTGTATGAAAAATATCTGCTGGGCGAGATAAAACAGCAGGAATGGAAAGAAGCATCCTTGAAAGAACTGGAAAATCTCCGGAATCTCGGATGTTATTATCCGAAACAACAGCTGACAGAGGCATACATCTATGAACAGACCGGAGATGTGGCAAATGCCATGTCTGTGCTGTGGCCTCTCAGGGAACTGAAATTTACCAGGGAACAGATGGAGGAAGAAGCCTGGTATCTGGCGCTGGCAGTGAAGACCTCTGTGGCTACTGAAGAACAGAAGATGACAGCACAGGCCAGGATCGAAAATCTCTATCGTATGAATCCGGGCAGTTATCCAATCCTGAAAGTGCTGATGGAAACTTCGGAAGAATATAAGCAGGCACCGGGCAGACAGATGTATATGTTGGAAGAATTGTTTGATCTGGGATGCAGAAGCCCGTTTCTGTATCTGGCAGCCTATGAGAAAATGGAAACAGAAGCAGGCTATCTGAAAAAACTGTCACCGTTTATGGTACAGGTTCTTCACTATGCAGCACGTTATGGAAAACTGAATGAAGAACTGACCATGCGGATCGGGCATCTCTCAGAATATGTGAAGAATTTCCAGCCGGTGATCTACCGTCTGCTGGTAAAATGTTACGAGGCTTATCCTGGCAATGATCTGGTGGATCATATCTGCAAATACATTATGAAGGGACAGCCGGCGAAGAGCGAGTATTTCCGCTGGTATCAGCTGGCAGTGGAGGCAGATATCCGGATCACTCGCTTATATGAATATTATATTGAAACTATGCCTCAGGGCTTCCAGAGTGTACTGCCGCAGGTGATCCGTATGTATTTTGTATATAACAATACACTGAGCAGCAGAAAACGGGCATCTGTGTATGCCAATGTAATACGCAATAAAGAGGCAGATAAGACAACATATCAGAATTATCGTAAGGCGATGGAAGCATTCGCGCAGGAAGCATTGATGGAGGGAAGAATCAGTGAAGATTATGCTACCATCTATCAGGAATGCATCGAAGACATTGCAACGCCGGCTCTTGGAGAAGCGATGGCGAAAGTTATGTTTTCTTATCGGGTGTACTGTGATGATCCGAAGATTCGCAGCGTCATCGTGTGTCATGGAGAACTGAAAGAAGAACAAAGCTATCCGTGCACAGACGGTGCTGCCTATATTCAGCTGTATACACCGGATGCGAGAATCCTTTTTGAGGATGAGAAACGGCGGCGTTATGCGACAACGGTAGATTACAATATACAGAAACTGATGGATGAAAAACCATATCTGCAGTCGTGCATGAATCTGGATATCGCAACACCCGGATTGTTACTTGCCGTATGTGGCAATGACAGCCGCAGACAGATCGGGCTTTCCACCCTTGGCTGTTACCAGCATGTGGTGGAAATGTCAGAATTCCAAGAGCCATACCGCCATATGGTATGCAGAAAAATTCTGGAATACTATGCAGAACACGCAGGCGATGATACGCTGGATAGTTATCTGAAAAAAATGGATCTGGTGACATTTGCAAAAGTAGATAAGGTATTACTCTGCGAGATCCTGATTGAAAAAGGGATGTATGCCACGGCATTGGACATGATCAGCCGTTATGGCTATGAAGGCATAAAAACGGAAAGTCTGATGAAACTGACCAGCTATCTGATTCTGGATTATGATTTTGTGGAACAGGAAGAACTGGTGTATCTGGCGCAGTATGTATTTGAACAGGGACTCTACAATGAAGTGATTCTGATTTACCTGAGCGATAATCTGCTTGGATCTGTGGAACAGATGGCACTTTTATGGGAACGGATGCGCGGATTCCAGCTGGATACGTATGCGCTGGAGGAAGAGATTCTTCTACTCTCCATGTTCGGACGTGTCTATCTGAGGCAGGGAGCTGCGATGCTGGAACAGTATGTGGCACAGAAGGGAAAAGAACCTGTGATCCTGGCATACATTTCTTTCTGGGCATACGGATATTTTCTGGGCAAAAAAGAAACAGATCCATATATTTTCCAATGCCTGGAACAATGTTGCAGGAGAAAGCAGGAGGTAGACCGGATCTGTCACCTGGCACTCCTGAAATATTATGCAGAACTGGATGCTTATACAGAAGAGCAGGAAAAACTGATCGATGAGATTCTCGAAGAATGTACGGAAAACAGCCTGCGGTTTGCATTTTACCGGAAGTTCCCGGCAAGATTCACAAAACCATACCAGATGGATGACAAACAGTTTATCCAGGTTCAGTACCCGGCCGGAGCGCGGGTGACAATTCATTATCGACTGATCCGTGACAAAGATACCGGTGAAAACTTTAAAAGTGAACCGATGAAAAATATGTACCAGGGCATTTTTGTAAAGGAATTCCTGCTGTTTTATGATGAGATACTGGAGTATTACCTGACAGTGGAACTGCCGGATGATACCCGACAGACGGAAAAGAAACTTCTGACGATGGAAGAGTCTTTACAGGAAGGAAACACAAAATATCAGCTGATCAATCAGATGCTGGCAGGCCGGAAACTGGGACGGAGAGAGCAGACAGAAAAAGCCATGGAACAGTACCTACAGAGAGAACATTTTGCAAGAAAAATGTTTCCGGTACTCCATGCGTAATACACAGATGGAGGCAGAAAAATGAACGAAGTCAGAAATATATTGGTAGGATTTGATTTTGGGGAGAAGGTCTCGCAGCTGTGTTATTATGACCGGCGTGAGGGAGAACCCGTTTCTCTGCCGGTGAAGGTGGGAACCGGTCAGTATACCTTCCCCAATGTGCTCAGCAAGAAACCGGGAGAAGAGGAATGGCACTTCGGCCTGGAAGTAGAGTACTTTGTGGAACAGCAGGATGAGATTCCGGTGGAAAACCTGTATACACTGTGTCTGAAACAGGAGACAGTGGAAGTGGACGGGGCTACATGGAAGGTTGGAGAACTTCTCGGAAAATTTATCGGTAATGCACTTCGTATCCTTGGTGTGCCGGATCTGGTGAAGAGTATCAACGGACTGATGATCACTACGCCGGTACTGACACGCCCGATGGTGGAGAACATCCGGGTGGCATGCCGGGAGATGGGATTTCCGAGAAACCGTTGTTTTCTGCAGGATTATGAAGAAAGCTTTTATTATCATACGTTATATCAGAAACCGGAGATCTGGAGCAGAAGTGTAGGCTTGTTTGTATTTGACAAGGATGAAGTTTCTTATGCAAAACTGGAGATGAACCGCAGTACCCGTCCGGTACATGTCGGAGTCAGACGGGGTGGTCATATCACACTACACACGGAATATATGCAGCGTGATGTGGATTTTTGCCAGTTTGTGACAGAATCAGTGGGAAGTGAGGTTTATTCAAGTATTTACCTGGTGGGGGAAGGGTTCGAGCGAGACTGGGCAGAAAAATCTGTGGCTGAGCTTTGTAAACACCAGCGCCGGGTATTTTACGGAAATAATCTGTTTTCCAAGGGTGCCTGCTATGCTGCGAAAGAAAAGACAGAGGAACGGAATCTGAAGGGGTATCTGTATGTGGGCAATGATCTGGTACGGGAAAATGTGGGCATGGAGATGACCGTGTTCGGAACACCGGCCTATCATCCCCTGATCGTATCCGGTGTCAACTGGTACGAAGCAATGGGAGACTGTGAAATTATTCTGGATGATACCAGGGAACTGGAATTTGTTGTGTCTGATATGGAAAATACCGGTAAAGTGCGCTACAGTATGCCTTTGCCCGGTCTTCCGGACCGTCCGGCAAAAGCGACTAGACTGCATATACATCTGGAATTTACTGCGGCAGACGAGTGCAGGATTGATGTGACGGATATGGGATTTGGAGATCTTTATCCGTCGAGCAACCTTACATGGCATGAGACGATGAAGAGTCGGGGGGCAGAAGAATGATCGGATATATTTTGTGTCAGGTAAAACGGGCAAAACTGCCTTATTATATTGAAAACATCAGTACCAATATCTATTCCATCGAAGAACTGTGCTTTTATTTTTATCATAATATATATCTGCTGGACAGTACGATCCTGAACGAGGAATTGTGTTTCTGGATCCGGGATCAGCTGGGATTGAAGAAATTGGCAGAAAATCTGTATAAACATCTGGATGACGATGAGATGAAGGTGGGAGATTTTATCCTTCCGGTGTTCAAGGAGATCAGTTATCTGTCTCTGGAAGAGTTCCGCAGATTGAATCAGCAGATCCGACAGCTGGCAAATGAACCGGAAGTGTTGCGTCAGAAGCGAAAAGGTGATTATTTGATGGAACACGGAAAATATGTGAACGCCATCAAGGTTTATCAAAGGGCGCTTCGCCGGGAAGCGGAAGATGACATCGAAGTGACGGATATCAGAAAACCGGAAGCGACCGAAGCAGCAGCGGACCATACTGTAGGAGTGCAGGAAACAACAGAAAACCCTGCAGGCGCAGAAGCAGAGTCTCCGGTTGCGATCACCATCGATATGATGGAAGATCCACAGGGTGGAGTAGAGGAAGAGACCGACAGTACACCGGAGAATCCGGAAACAGATGCAGCGGAGACGGATAGTTCTTCTTCCCGGGAGGAAAAACAGGAAGAAGTGACCCCAGACCAGGAACTTCCCCGCCAGGAGATCCTTCTCGGAAAACAGTTTATCGGAGAAATCTACCACAATATGGGCTGCGCCTATGCAAGGCTGTTTCAGATGGAAGAAGCGATTCGTTGCTTTGAGATCGCCTACGGCAAACTGCACACGATGGGAGCGGTAAAGAGCCTTCTGTATGCCGTGTATATGGAACATGGTGTGGACGCTTTTGTGGAAAAGGCGAAACAGCTGGAAGTCGATGAAGAACGCCAGGAAGAAATCTATGTAGAAGTGGAAGAAGCTGTGGAAGACCTCTATGACACACCGGAAGGCCAGGAATATAAAAAGTTACTGGAAGAAAAACAGCAGGGCAGAGAAGAGGATTATCAGCAGGGGATGGAGCATCTGTTGGAACAGCTGACTGCGGAGTACCATAAGAGTACGGGATACTGATAAAAATTATAAAAATTATCAATAAAAAACAATGAGAAATAAAAATAATTGAATATCAGGTTAAACAGGAAAAAGCAGAGTAAGGCGGTGAATAAAATCGGTCGCACTGCTTTTTCTTTGGTTGCATTGCATATCAATCATTGGTTCCGGGGATCAGTTCTGATAAAAACAAATTTTCGGAAAAATATGTTGCAGATGAGAACTCCCCGGCGTGTCCACAGTACAAAGACAAATTTTGAAAAATGTCTTGACATTAATACTTTACTATGATAGAGTGTTAACATATGAAAAACCGGAGGGTAATTGTTATGAAAAAGAAAACAGTAAGCATCATGGTAGCAGCAACAATGGCACTGTCCCTGTTTGCAGGATGTGGTTCCAGTAAAGATACAGCGACCGAAGATACAAGCAAGACCGAGAGCACAGAAACAACGGATGAGAGTATCGAGAATGCTTCCGCAGAAACAACGGATGAAAGCAGCAGAACGACGTTCACAGTAGGTTTCGATGCAGAATATCCGCCATACGGTTATATGGATGATGATGGAGAATACACCGGATTTGACCTGGAACTGGCACAGGCGGTATGTGACAAAGAAGGCTGGGAACTGGTGAAAAAGCCGATCAACTGGGATTCCAAAGATATGGAACTGAATTCAGGATCCATCGACTGTATCTGGAATGGATTTACCATGAACGGAAGAGAAGATGATTATACCTTCTCTGTTCCGTATGTGGATAACAGCCAGGTGATCGTAGTTGCAGAGAATTCCGGTATCGAACAGCTGGGCGATCTGGCAGGAAAGACCGTTGGTGTACAGGCAGCTTCCGCAGCACTGGATCTGTTACAGAGTGAGGATGAAGGCGGACAGAAAGCACTGGCAGATACCTTCGGATCTCTGAATGAATTTGCAGATTACAACACCGCATTTACCGAGTTGCAGGCAGGCGCGCTGGATGCACTGGCCATTGATGTCGGAGTTGCCAAATATCAGCTGAACTCGAGAGGAGAGGGCTTCAAGATCCTCGATGAGACACTGAATACCGAACAGTATGCAATCGGATTCAAAAAAGGAAACCAGGAACTGTGTGACATCGTAAACAAAGATCTGCAGGAACTGGCAAACGAAGGAAAAGTTGCAGAACTGGCAGAAAAATATGAAATCGCCGATATGGTGACTTTAAAAGCTGAATAAGAAGACGGAAATAACGTCGGATAAGAAAAAATGTAACCCCTCGGGAGGCGTTAGGCTTTCCGGGGGGCATGTTTGCTGTAAAGGGGCAAATGCAAAGCTATATTTCAGTATTTATAACACGGAGGATAAGCAATGAGTATTGAGGTAATGGTACGACAGATGACGGCGGGTTTTGGACAGACCTGTCTGATCTTTTTTCTGACACTAATCTTTTCCCTTCCACTGGGAATGATCGTATATTTTGGACGCGTATGCCGGTTTAAGCCACTAAGCTGGCTGGTGAAGATCTATATTTCCATCATGCGTGGAACCCCGCTGATGCTGCAGCTGCTGATCTGGTATTTCGGACCGTTTTATCTGTGGGGCATGAATATCGGCGGTTATAAGTTTACAGCCATCATTCTGGGATGTTCTCTGAACTATGCTGCATATTTTGCGGAAATCTACCGTTCCGGTATCGAATCGATCCCGACCGGACAGTATGAGGCAGCACAGCTGCTCGGCTACACCAGAGTACAGACCTTCTTCAAGATCGTTCTGCCACAGGTGGTAAAAATCGTTTTGCCATCTGTCACCAACGAGGTCATCACACTGGTCAAAGATACCTCTCTGGTATATTCCGTATCTTATATCGAGATGTTTGCCGTTGCAAAACAGATTGCTGCTGCACAGACTACTGTAGTACCGTTCTTTATCGCAGGTATTTTCTACTATGTATTTAACTATGTGGTAGCCTGGGTGATGGAACTGTTTGAGAAGAAACTGAACTATTATCGCTAGGAGGGTCGACATGAAACTGTTGGAAATGAATCATATCAAAAAAGAATTTGACGGACTAGGTGTCTTAAAAGATATCTCTCTGTCGGTGGAAGAAGGAGAAATCGTTTCTATTATCGGTCCTTCCGGTTCCGGCAAATCCACGATGCTTCGCTGCGCGACGATGCTTGAGGAGATTGACGGCGGAGAGATCCTGTACATGGGGAAAAAAGCTGCCTGGGTAGAAAACGGCAAAGTGATGCATCCGGATAAAAAAGAGATGAAAGAGATCCGTTCCTGTTTCGGGCTGGTTTTCCAGAACTTTAATCTGTTTCCACATTATTCAGTATTGAAGAATATAGCAGATGCGCCGATCCATGTACAGAAACGGGACAAAGGCGAGGTGTACAAAGAGGCGATGGAACTGCTGAAAAAGATGGGATTGGAAGATAAGGCAGATGCCTATCCATATCAGTTATCCGGCGGACAGTGTCAGCGTGTGGCTATCGCAAGAGCCCTGGCACTGAATCCGAAGATCCTGTTCTTTGATGAGCCGACTTCCGCACTGGATCCGGAACTGACCGGTGAAGTACTGAAAGTCATCAAATCTCTGGCGGATCTGGATATCACCATGGTGATCGTGACCCATGAGATGGAATTCGCAAAAAATATCTCTGACCGTGTGATCTTTATGGATAAAGGTGTGGTGGCACTGGAGGGAACACCGGATGAGGTATTTGGTGCAGACCATACAAGAATGAAGGAATTTTTAGGAAAATTTCATCAGAACTAAGCTTGCGTTTCACGGGGCGGTATTATATAATTTTACTGTTGTGAGGTGTACAGCCGATAAAATGTAAGCCGTCCGTAAAGAGGCGGCAAGTACAAGAAAAAGGAGATTATATATGAGTACAGACAGATATGTAAGTCCGTTATCTGAGCGTTATGCAAGCAAAGAAATGCAGTATATCTTTTCCCCGGATATGAAGTTCCGTACCTGGAGACGCCTTTGGATCGCACTGGCAGAGACCGAGAAAGAACTGGGTCTGCCGATCACCCAGGAACAGATTGACGAATTAAAAGCGCACAAAGACGATATTAACTATGATGTGGCAAAAGAGAGAGAACGCCAGGTACGTCATGATGTTATGTCTCATGTATATGCATATGGTGTACAGTGCCCGAAGGCAAAGGGAATCATTCATCTGGGCGCTACTTCCTGTTATGTAGGTGACAATACAGATATTATCGTTATGGCAGAGGCTCTGAAGCTGGTTCGCAAGAAACTGGTCAATGTGATCGCAGAGCTGTCTAAATTTGCAGATAAATATAAAGATCAGCCAACTCTGGCGTTTACACATTTCCAGCCGGCACAGCCTACAACAGTAGGAAAACGTGCCACACTTTGGACTCAGGAATTCCTTATGGATCTGGAAGATTTGGAATATGTGCTTGGAAGCTTAAAACTGCTTGGCTCCAAAGGAACAACGGGAACACAGGCGAGCTTTAAGGAATTATTTGATGGAGATGAAGAAAAAATCAATCGGGTTGATTCGATGATTGCGAAGAAGATGGGATTTGCAAACTGCTATCCGGTATCCGGACAGACTTATTCACGAAAAGTGGATACGAGAGTACTGAATGTTTTAGCTGGAATTGCAGCGAGCGCACATAAAATGTCGAATGATATCCGACTTCTTCAGCATTTGAAGGAAGTAGAAGAACCTTTTGAAAAAACACAGATTGGATCATCTGCTATGGCATATAAGAGAAACCCAATGCGCAGCGAACGTATTGCATCTTTGGCGAGATATGTTATGATCGATGCATTGAATCCGGCAATTACTTCTGCGACGCAGTGGTTTGAAAGAACACTGGATGATTCTGCAAATAAGCGCCTCAGTGTACCGGAAGGATTTCTTGCGATTGATGGCATTCTTGATCTCTGCATGAATGTTGTGGATGGACTTGTTGTGTATCCAAAAGTCATTGAGAAACATTTGATGTCAGAACTGCCATTTATGGCGACAGAAAATATTATGATGGATGCGGTAAAAGCAGGGGGAGACCGTCAGGAGCTCCATGAGCGTATTCGTGAACTGTCTATGGAAGCAGGAAAGAACGTCAAAGAAAAAGGCCTGGATAATAACTTATTGGAATTAATTGCAGCAGATCCGGCATTTAAATTATCTCTTGAAGATCTGAAAGCAGCAATGGAGTCGTCCAGATATACAGGACGTGCGAAAGAACAGGTAGAAATGTTCTTAAGTGAAGTGGTTTATCCAGTACTGGAAGTCAATAAAGATCTTCTTGGCATGACAGCAGAAATTAATGTCTAACAAGTTGAGTTTTATATTTTATCAAAACAAACAATGTAAGGCAAAAGAAGAGATCAGATATAGAGTCTGGTCTCTTTTGCAGTTTAGAAAACAGGTGTTTTTGTTGAATTTGTATATGTTAATAAAAATGCGCTTTAATTGATTAAAATGTATAGACGGAATATTTGCTAAAAAAAGTATAAAGAAATTGTGAAATAAGAATAAAAAAGTTTGTCTAAATAATATCAGTCTTTTTCTTTGGTAAAGAAAATGGGTAAAAATATACAAAAAAGTAAATGCAAAATCATTATTATTGAATAATATGCTTAAAAGTGCTATCATAAATGAGTACAATAATTTATTTAGTTTATCAATAGGACAAAGGAGGGTGTTTTATGCAGCAACTAAATGAG
>OFMS01001779.1_pt1 | contig 13042 bp, 9 predicted proteins | sample 1541871 | NCBI WGS metagenome assembly OFMS01 (sample SAMN04209251, study PRJEB22552) | human gut metagenome | biome: gut; material: feces | host: Homo sapiens | place: USA: Oklahoma
GCTTGGAATCAACCCTATAAAGACATTAATGGGAAGCTACTGCTGGAATGATAATGTTAATACAGTTATAGATACTGAGCAGTTCGAGAAGCTGTGCAACAGGGCAGAATGTGAGCCGGATATTAAAGAGCGTATATCATACAGTGCTTATGCAATAGACATTTATAAAAAGAAATTCTTTAATAAATATTCATATGAATACTGGGTTGTCACATTCAGCGTGTATTATCATTCAAGGTATCTAGAGGTTGTTAAAAATGTATTGCAGGATTTATATGGTGAGGGTGATTATGACAGGATTGAACAAATCGGACATAGAGCCATAATGATAGATGGATTAGATGAAGATATACAATTCTATTATATTAAGTCACTGATTGCTAAGAATAAAATAGCAGAAGCGGCAGGGCATTATGAGAAGGTGAAGGATTTGTTAAAAGAACAGCTTAATGTAAGCCCTGGAAGAAAGTTAATGGAACTATATAACCAGCTTCTTATAATGACACATTCAGCCAGATCGGATATAAGGACTGTAAGAAGAGAGCTTTATGCAGGCAGGACAGCTTTAAAGGGGGCTTTATTCTGCGATTATAATAGTTTTAAGAAAAGCTTTGAATTGGAACTTAGAAGAAGACAGAGAAGTAATTGTTTTTTTACAATTGTGCTTGTCACTGTAAATGGCAGGAACAGCGCACATATAAAGAATACATTGCTGGCTTCATTAAGGGAAGGAGATCTGATTTCACAGTACAATAAATGGCAGTATGTGATTATGCTTACGCAGTGTGATTATAACAATGCGTTAGTTGTTGTCAGAAGGATTAAAGGAAATCTTAGAGTAAAAAAGCTTGATGAGAGTATAGAGTACGCAATAGAAAGAATACAGTAGTAATGGAAAGGTGAAAGGAGCTGACATGGGAATTAACTGGAAGCACAGGAAGGTTATTGTTTCTATTGTGATGTGTGTGTTATTGTGTGTGACAGCTATAACAGCAATGATGTATACAGCATTTGGAGCAGGCAGCAGTAATATAAAAAATGTTAATGCAATACAGGTGTATTCTAATGATAAGGCAGGAAGTGCAGATACATCAGAAGGTACAGACACTACAGGAAATATGGATAAGGCAGGTAGTACAGATACTACGGGAAATGCGGATACACCAGGTGTTAGTAAATTGGCGGCATCAGATAACGTGCTTGAGGGATATTGCACATTTTATGATTATGTAGTTGCACCATATAAAGGAAATGTGTATGGCTGGGGTTATAAGGAATATCCAAAGAGAAGTATTAATACTTCATCTAATTACGCTGACAATGGAAAGCCAAAGCTTACTGTTGGAACCATAGACCAGAACTTCAGGGCTAACCAGCACAATTGTTACGTTAATAGCCTTAATGTCAACACCTGTATATATTACAATGGTGGTATTAAGACAACAGGCTCATTCAGTGGAATAAAGAAAGATTATATGAATGCTTCTCAGGGAATTATTGAGGGGCTTGATAAGGAAAATTATAAAAATGTATTGTTCAATGTTGATGAGCCGGGATTATTTTCTGATGCTAAGAAGACAGGAAAGACAATATATAACAATTATAAATTGACATTTGATAAACAGGATAATGGTAATGACAGCAGCACTTACACATTAAAAAGCGTAACTTCGCCATCAGGCGATGTGACATTGGCGGGAGATAATTTCTTCCCATTAAATAATGCGGACTCCAATGTGTTAGACTGCGGTTATAATGCGGCTGATGGACAGAAGGGTACTAACTATTATTTTGGAATGAGATATGATATTTCATTCTCGCTTAATGGTTATACAGGCGACCTTTTATATAAGTTCACAGGTGATGATGATTTGTGGGTATTTGTCGATGGTGAGCTTGTTCTTGATCTTGGTGGAATACATCCTGAATGTGGCGGTGATGTAGACCTCTGGCAGACAGGGCCTATAGCGAGGGAATTACAGACTGTTGCAAGCAGGGATAAAGTAAATATGTCAACTAACCACACAATAACAGTTCTTTATATGGAGAGAGGTGGTAATGCCTCTAACTGTAATATGAAGTTTATTGTTCCTAATTCAGCAAGAATTGATATTGCGGATAGTGGCAATCTTAATTTTAAAAAGATTGATGATAGGGGTAATGGGCTTGCTAATGCAGTGTTTGGAATTACAAGTAAAGATAATAAGGAAAATGCTTTAACTAAAACAAGTGTATCTGATAAGAATGGTATAGTAAGCTTTGATAATCTTCCAGTTGGAAAATACATTTTAAAAGAAATAACAGCACCAGACGGCTACACAGGTTCAGGTGAGGAATACAATGTCGAGGTTGTACTTGATGAGAATGACAGTTCAACAGCTATAGCCACACTCACTGACAACAGTGGAAATGTAATTGCTGTTACAAGAACTAAAGTACAGTATATAGACGGCAAGAAGAGTTATGCGGTTGAAAATGTATTTAACAGCAGTATTGTCAATACAAGAAATGTAAGCATAGAGGATTTTATCGTTGATAAGCAGGTAAGGGTAGAGGATTGGGATAACCGCACATATAAGATTAATCTTATGACAGGTATCAGCAATAATAATGGAAGCTATGCAGAAGGTGATGTGATTAATAATGTAATAATAAGAGATTACATTGATTCGAGATTTGACATTATAGCTGATAATAACGAGATAGTTACGGCTGATAAAGCGGCTGACCAGCCATACAGTGTGAATGGCGGTAATATAAAGTATGATAAGGAAAGAAATCTTCTGTATGTAGAATGGGATAACCAGTCAGTACAGTATTCTGATAGTAAGCTGTATACCTGGGAGAAAAGCATATTCGTAAAGGCAAAGGACAATTATATAGGTGGTAATAATGTCACGACTAATGCTTCGGCTTCTGGTGTAATTATCAATGGAGGTATTAAGGAATTCGATACACCGACGGTTAATGTAAAAGTCAACGGAACTCTTAAGTGCAGGGAAAATGTAATATTTTACGGAGAAAATATTACCTCAGCAGATTATGAAATGTCCGAAATGTTCAAACTTAACGGCAATATCCGTGAAGACGGAAATGCATTAACAGAGCAGGATTATTATACGGAGTGGTATGAGGATAATAATGGAACATTAGGAAGTGTTATAACTAAGGCAGATGTTATTAACAGAATTAATAGTAATGCCAGCACAGGAAGTGACAGCGTATATTATGTGAAAGGATTTTATAATGTAACACCTGTAAGTAATAGCGATGAGTGTACTATTAATACAGATGGACATATAGCAAGCAGCATAATATACAACAATGACGAGCCAGGTGATCATTATGGCAGTGATTGTGCGTGCTATAGAATAAAGGTTGTTAAGGGGCAGCTTGATATAACTAAATATATTGATGAGCAGTATATTGGTAACAAAGTTATAAGAGCTAACCAGACATTTATATTCAGAATAGAGCAGTATGGTGTTGTGAATGAAGATAATACAGAGAACAAGGGTGCATTAGAGGCGGTATTCTATGCCACAGCTTCATTTGATGCCAATGGTGATGTATTGTCAGCGACAAGTACAGTGACTGGTTTAAAGAAAGGCTTTTATAGTGTTATAGAGGAAGAAAGCTGGACACCGGAATATACCTTAATTAAAAAGAGTGATAACTATTCTGGCAATGACTCCTATAAGGAATGTGAGGATATATTTATAGGAAAGAGAATAGATGGCACAAAACCGGAATTCTTCGGGCTTGATAAACTGCATTATGGAAATACTGCTGATGGAGATAAGGCACAGGCAGATTTTAGCAATGTTATTAAGAAGAATTATAACTGGTTAAGAGATGCAGCATCAGCAGTTAATAAGTTTATAAGATAATGCACGAGAGGGGAATATGAAAAAGTTTATAAAAATTGTCACGGATATTCTGTTGGTGATTGTGTTGGTTATGGCGGCAGTTCTATATATTCCAAGGCTTATGGGACTTAAGACTTATAAGGTGCTGTCGGGAAGCATGGAGCCTGAATATCACGTTGGAAGTGTTGTATATGTGGAAAAATCATCAATTGATGATATTGAGGTTGGTGATGTTATTACATTTTATATTAATGATAATACAGTCGTCACACACAGGGTTGTTGATAAAGATGATGACACTGAGAGCTTTCGAACCAAAGGAGATGCGAATGAGATAGAAGATGGCGGAAGTGTAGCTTATGATAAGGTTGTGGGGAAAGTGGTGCTAAACGTGCCATATCTTGGATACATTTTAAGATAGAGAGAGCCTTATAGGTATTAAGCTTCTCAATAGTTATACTGTATATTATGAATGGTTTACAGGTTATAAAATTTATAAAGTTCATAAGAGGTAATAATTAGAAAAAATAACTGGAAGGAAGTCAGAAGTATATGGGAAAGTTAAAAAAGACTGCACTGGTGGCTGGAATAACTGTATTACTTATGAGTGCTGCTGCCGGGACTGCTTATGCACTGCTTAATGCAAGGACAGTGACAGTGGCTAACCAGTTCGCAGGTGCGGTGGTTAATATAGGTGTAGTTGAGCAATTCACCGATGATAATACAATAATATATGAAGATATGGGTGAACAGCTTACGGATAATATTAATGACGTTTATGATAGAATCAAAGACGACAATACTACGAGAACCAAAGAAATAGCTGTAAAGAATATTAATTCAGAGGAGTATCCTACAACTGATACTTATGTGAGAGTAAGGTTAGTACCTATGATTATATACGATGACAGCAAGGAAAATATTAAGGCGGGAATTGCAGGAAATATAGCCGCTGTTGATATGAGGGGCAAGGTCAGTTATTCTTATGCCAATGAGTTAAAGAGTAAAGATGATGTCAATAAAGATATTCAGGATAATGAAGATTTAACCGGAAGCTGGTTCTATATGGATAATTCTTCATCTGATGATAATGAGAGATATTATTATTATAGTGTGCCGGTTGCACCGGGGGATATGACCTCACGTTTGATTAATAATGTCACATATGCAGGTGATATTCCAGAAAATGCACATTTTGAATTAAAGGTACTTGCAGAGGGGGTGTCTTCTAAGCAGGAAGACAGCAGGGCAGACTGGGGCTTATAGTTATGCAGTTTAATGCTGTTATTATTGATTATATTATAGCAATGTAATATTATTCTATATTTGAAATATAAATATATAGTAAATACTACAGGGACTAAGGTACAGATATAGTACTTTAGTCCCTAATTATTCATACTTTTTTCATAAACTTCTATTGCCTTGTATAAAGGTATATTGTATAATGCAGTTTATGTTTAGAACTTATAATATTTAATTGAGAGCTAATAAAGATTAAGAAGGTAGTATAATGGTTAATAAAGATCTTAAGAAAAACAGTAAGATAAGAACAGTAAATATGATGATACAGAGTGCATTGATTATTATACTTATTGTATTGGTTGCTAATATGATGGTAGAGATTAAAAATCTTCAGGGAACTGCAAGAGTAATTAATTATGCAGGACTTGTGAGAGGTGCAACACAGAGGGTAGTTAAGCTTGAAGTTATCGGTAATTCCGATGATGAGCTAATAGAATATCTTGATGATGTCCTTGCAGATTTGAAGTATGAAGATGGTGAGTATAATCTTGTAAGCTTACGCGATACAGACTACCAGAAGAAGCTTGATATACAGATTGATTACTGGGGTAAGCTTAAGAATGAGATTAATAATGTAAGGGAAAACGGAGTTGATAATTCAGATATTGTTGATATGAGTGAGATGTATTTTTCGCTTGCAGACCAGACAGTATCTGCGGCAGAAAGATATTCAGAGGGCATAGCCGACAATATCCATTTTATAGAGACAATTACAGTTATTGATATGGCAGGGCTGCTTTTACTTATAATTATTCAGATGATACAGGCAATTATAATTGTAAGAAAGAATAAAGTGCTTGAACAAAAAGCATATCTGGATGCTCATACAGGACTTCCTAATAAGAGCAGATGTGAAGAGGTATTCCACGATTTAAGATTTCTTGACAGGAATGTTGCTTGTATAATGTTTGACCTTAATAATCTGAAGATTGCAAATGACACATTAGGACATTCTGTTGGTGACCAGTTGATTGTTAATTTTGCTAATATATTAAGAAATGTCATACCATCAAAGGAATTTGTTGGAAGATATGGCGGAGATGAGTTTGTTGCAGTTATCAGGGATATGCCTAAGGAAGATGTTATAGGCGTGCTTGAAAAGTTAAAGGAAAAGGTTGAGGATTTTAACGACCACGGAAAGAATATTAAGATAAGTTATGCGTATGGCTGGGCATTTTCTGATGATTATACAGAATGTACGCTTAGAACATTGTTTGACAGGGCTGATAAGCATATGTACGAGAATAAACGCCTTGTAAAATTAGCACAACAATAAAATATTAATTTATACAAAATTAATAAAAATGTAATAAAATATTATAAATAATAGAAATATGTCGAATAATGTGATAATATATACAAGTATTATACAATTTTATATTATATTGAATGGGAGATGGATGTAATATGGGTGCTGAGATGAGAAAAGCAAGGAGAACAGATATAGATGTAACGGTATCACTTAATCAGCTAGGGGTAAATGCCGCAGATCGTATTCAAAATAAAGCTGATGTTCACGTTGTAGACATATCTAAAGGTGGGATAGCATTTAAGTCTGGCTATGATTTTAAAGTTAATTCTTTTTATGACACGGTTATAACTCTTGCTAATGGCGAAAAGCTTTACGTTGTAGTTGAAATTCTACACAGAGATTCTTGTGAGAATGACGAGTATATGTATGGCTGTAGATTTGTTGGAATAGGTGCAGAAGACCAGTTCAAGATTGAAGCCTACCAGATAGTAGATACAGGTAGTGCGATATAGATATTATTATGTAACTACATATAACTGGACATAATTTTATATTTATAGTAGTGACATATAATTATCTATGACAAATTAATATTTAACATATAAATCCCCATTGAAATGTTTGCTTTCAATGGGGATTTATATGTGTTTATTTTAAATATTATTTAATAAAGCTTATTAGTTATCTGAATTAAGGTATGTGTCAACATCGAAGGTTTCACCAGCGATAACCTTATTCATAAGCTTGGTTGCTGTGCTTATATCTTCTTCGTATGGAAGTACGATAGAAGCACCATATACATTAGATACCTCAAGATGACGATATTCATCAGTCTTACCAGATATACTGTATGTCTGTATATTCCAAGGTGTGCTGTTGCTTAATTGTAACTTTACAAGGTCAGATATTGCACTTGAAGGTATATTTGTTAAGAACATATCACTAACTGTATCCATAACTGCTGAGTAGCGTGTAAGTATTGCAGGTGATGTGGCCTTTTGAATAATACCTTTAATAACGGCTGTCTGATTACGTCCACGCTGGAAATCACCAGCTGCAAAGGCTTTACGTTCTCTTGCGAAAGCAATAGCCTTTTCTCCATCACATTCATTAGCACCCTGAACAAAATGGTAAGAAACAGGAGCAGCTTCCCATCCATTGGTAAATTCTATCTCTGATTCAATTGTAATACCACCGAGGGCATCAATAACTGCCTGTGAACCAGCAAAATTAATCTTTACATAATAGTCAATATTAATTCCGTACAGATTTTCAAGGGCTTCGATAGATTTATCGACACCATAAGAACCTGCATGTGCAAGCTTGTCATAACCGGTTACACCTGATGAATTACTGATTTTAATATAGGAATCACGAGGTGTAGTAACAAGTAATACCTGCTTGGTTTCTGGATTGATAACTGCAAGAATATTAACATCACTTAATGCCTTGCTTGCAAGCTTGGTATCTTCGCCATCATCACTTGATATACCTGAAACATATATAATGAAAGGATCACGTTTTACATTTACATTAGAGGCATCAAGTTCAACCTTTTCTTTGTATTCGTAAGTCTTAATTATCTTTATGCTATCCTCAAAATCAGGAAATTCCTGAGATATAATACTCATCATAGAGTGATTGATAACGATAGCCTGAACATTTTTATTATCATAAAGTGCATTAACAAGATTAGACCAGTTAGTATATTCAGTTGGCTTGATTGTCTTGCCGGTTTCTGAACTAATGCTTTCAATGGAGGTATTGATATTGGCATTGCTTGCAGTTGAATTAATGGCAAATTTGTAATTAGCTGCATCATTTAAGTTCTGTGCCTTGTCATTTGAAAGCACGCACACATCAACAATGTCTATCTCAACATTGGCAGCACCAAGTTTGTCCAGTACGGAGTCAAATTTGGCGGCAAACAGATATGTGAATAATATAAGGCAGGACAGCATAACCGATATAAGCTTTCCTAGTATGTGTGATTTCGTGAATTGTGATGTAAAATCATACAGTACTAATAATATAAGTATGATATTAATCATAAATAAATATTTAAACGGAAGAATATCAAGTTTAAACATTTTTAGTAAAAATAACACTGTCAGGACAAGCTGTATAAGAACCAGCACAGAGCCAATAGCGAAAGCCCATGCACGGCGTTTCTTTTTACGTTCGATTTTTGAGAGTGATACCTTAGGTTTGAAAAGGTACTGCATATCATTCTTTACAGAAAATGTATTTTTAGCCATAACTTTTTTCCTCATAGATTTATAATATAGTTTAAATACAAACATAAGACAGTTTAGCACAATATGCTGTAAAAATAAAGAAAAATATGGCAGGTGGAAAATACCTTTTGACCCTGATACTGCATATATGGTATTATATAAAATAATGAAACAAAATGCGTACGGCGCACAGGCAAGGAGAATGATATGGATTTAAGAAACGAAGAGAATATTACAGTGTTTGAACACCCTCTTATTCAGCACAAGATTTCATTACTTCGCGATAAGAAGACAGGAACTAATGAATTCAGAAAGCTTGTAGAAGAGATAGCAATGCTTGAAGGTTTTGAGGCTATGGGTGACCTTGAACTTGAAGATATTGAAGTTGAGACACCAATTGAAACTTGTATGACACCAATGATAGCAGGAAGAAAGCTTGCTATTGTACCAATATTAAGAGCTGGTCTTGGTATGGTATCTGGTATACTTGCACTTGTTCCAACAGCTAAGGTTGGTCATATTGGTATGTACAGAGATGAGGAAACACACGAGCCACACGAATATTACTGCAAGCTTCCAGATCCAATTGAGGAAAGGCTTATTGTAGTTACAGATCCAATGCTTGCAACAGGTGGTTCTGCTGTTGATGCAATCGACCAGATTAAAAAGCATGGTGGTAAGAAGATTAAATTTATGTGTATCATAGCTGCTCCAGAAGGTTTAGAGAAGCTTCACAAGGCACATCCGGATGTACAGATATATGTAGGACATCTGGACAGACAGCTTAATGAGCAGGCTTATATCTGCCCAGGTCTTGGAGATGCTGGCGATAGAATATTTGGTACTAAATAATAATATTCAATATAAAACAGCTTGCCATAATGTATCTTAACCTGATTAAGATACATTATGGCGGGCTGTTTTTAATTCTTGTAGTATTAATGGCACAGAAAAAGCAAATGTATATTTATGGTTCATTGCTTTCCTGTGCCAATTATTATATAGATATTATTTATTGTCTGTATTGCTTACATATACTCCACGGCTCTGGTCACCTTCTGGATTAACACCAAAGTTGTAGTCATTGCCAGGAAGAATTGCATTAAGGATAATACCAGCAATAGCGGCGATAGCGAGTGCTGTAAGTGTGATATGTGTTTCTCCGATAGTGAATGTAAGACCATCAGAAAATCCAAGTCCACATACGAATATAACACCTGCGATTATAAGATTACGTGACTTAGTAAGGTCAACTCTGTTTTCAACAACATTTCTTACACCGATAGCAGATATCATACCATATAGCATAAATGATACACCGCCGATGATAGCAGTTGGCATTGTTGATATAATAGCTGAGAACTTAGGGATGAATGAAAGTATAACAGCTAATACAGCAGCAATTCTTATAACTGCTGGGTCATAAACCTTTGAAAGTTCAAGTACACCAGTATTTTCTCCATAAGTTGTGTTAGCAGGACCGCCAAGAAAACCTGCAAATGCTGTGGCAAGACCATCACCCATAAGTGTGCGGTGAAGACCTGGCTCTGCGATGAAGTTCTCATCAACAGTTGCAGATATAGCTGACATATCACCAACGTGTTCCATCATAGTAGCAATTGCGATAGGAGCCATAACAAGTATAGCAGTTATATCGAATTTACATATCTGGAACTTAGGTATTCCAACCCAGCTTGCAGATGATACTGAAGCAAAGTTAAGTATTGCAGAACCATCAGGGTTAGTAACACCAAAGGCATTAAGTATTAATGCGAATACATAGGAAATAACTACACCCATAAGAATAGGTATAATCTTAAACATTCCTTTGCCCCATATATTAAATATAACGATTACAGCTAATGCAACAAAGGCTAAAAGCCAGTTAGTAGAAGCATTGTTAATAGCTGATGAAGCAAGTGATAAACCTATACATATAATGATAGGACCGGTAACAACAGGTGGAAGAAATCTCATAACTCTGTTGACACCAACAATCTTAAAGATGAGGGCAACAATAAGATAGAATAAACCGGCGATAACTATTCCACCGCATGCATAAGCGGCTTTATCGTTGGCGCTCATATCTGTATATATTCCTGTATTTAAGTTGGCAACTGTGTAGAAACCTCCTAAGAATGCAAATGATGAGCCTAAAAATGCAGGTACTTTAAATTTGGAACATACATGGAATATAAGTGTACCAATACCAGCACAGAATAAAGTTACAGAAACTGTAAGACCTCTTGTTAAAGGTTCATTGCACGCACTCTGGAAGTATCCTGCTACAAGTATTGGAACAAGTATAGTTGCCCCAAACATTGCGAACATATGCTGTATACCAAGTATAAGCATTTTAGGAATACCGAGCTGGCGGGCATCACGAACAGCTTCCTGATTTTGAGTCTTTTCGTTCATTTGAGTCTCCTTTTTATTAAATTTTTTCTATGATACCATAACAATTTATCCTTGAAAAGAAAATATTAAAAATAATTATGGATAATATTTATGACTAATATCTGAATGTATGTTAATATTAAGTATATTTATTTTTTAGTATTTTAATATAATGTTAATATGTTTTTAATATAGTGGTGCGAGATATAAATAAAATAATTAAGATATGAATAATATAATCAAATATAATAAGATGACAGGATAAAGGAAGAAGTAAGATGAATAAGCAGAATATATATGAAAATGTGCGTTATTATATAGGAAAGATTACCGTGATACTTATGATGGTGTTATTCCCATTTGTTATGACAGATAAGCTTAATAATGTTACGAAGACAAGATATGTATTCTTTGTTATTATTGCACTTGTGGGCTGGATTGCAATGCTTATTAATGAGGTTGTATTCAGAATAATTATATCTGGTGATTATCCGGGGGCAAAGAAGTCTTTAGATATAAAGAAAAACTTCAATATAAAGATAATTTACAATATAAAGAATAGGAAGCATATTATATATTCGGTATTATTGATAGCCAGTTCAATAATATCTTATCTTGTATCTCCGTATAAGAATATAGCCTTATATGGTGCAGGTTCAAGATATATAGGTATGATATTTTTTATTGCAGTGGCATTGCTTTATTGGACAGTTTCGGAGTGTTATGAGTTTAAAGAGATAGATGTAATATTAATTCTGGCGGCTTCGATTATGGTACATATTGTTGCTGTGTTTAATTATATGAATATTGATATATTGCATTTGTTCAGTAATCTTACTATAAAAGAGCAGACAGTGTATATGTCAACGCTTGGAAATATTAATGTATATGGAATGTATACAGGACTTACATTGTCTATTGCAATTGCTGCATATTACAAGGCAGACAGCCGTACTGGCGTTCCAGTTTGGCGACGGTATATCCAATACCTTCTGGTTTACCAATGGGACGCTGCTTATCTACCTGTCGCTTGGCAAGGTACCGTTAAAGAGCTGGTATAAGTTTATCCTGCCTTTACATGGACTTTTCCTGATTCTGCAGTTAATCTTTCTGTTTGTGGCCGTTCAGATTGGTTATGGTCCGTTTTAACCGGCGTACCTGTGAAGCAGGTAAAATAAAAAGGTATAAATAAGGCATATAAAAGGGCATATAAAAGGGTATATAAAAGGGGATATAAAAAGGTATATAAAAAAGGGCAATCCTGTAAGAAGAAATTTAGTAAGAAAGGATTTTGACTGTGAACGTAATAGAAGAAGTTGGGAAATATCATGATTATGCCGTCAGTATGCGGCGGGAATTCCATAAGCATCCGGAGCTGAGCTGGAAGGAGGTGGAGACAGCAGGACGGATCCGGGATGAACTTGCCGGGATGGGGATTCCTTATGAGGAGGTGGCGGGAACCGGCACTATTGCCACCCTGAAAGGAAAAGAGGACCAGCCGGTGATTGGCCTGCGCTGCGATATCGACGCGCTTCCCATCCGGGAGGTTAAGAATCTTCCCTACTGTTCCCAGAACCAGGGCGTCATGCACGCCTGCGGACATGACGCACATATCAGCATGCTTCTGACAGCGGCCAGGGTTCTGGCAGAACATCAGGATGAGCTTAAGTGCACGGTAAAACTTATCTTCCAGCCGGCGGAGGAACTGACCAACGGCGCGGTAAAGGTGCTGGAGTCCGGAAAGGTGGGAAAGCTGGATACGGTGGCGGGCATGCACATATTCCCGTACCTGGAGAGCGGCACCATCTCCGTGGATCCCGGTCCCCGCTATACATCGGCTTCCTTCATGAATATTAAGATTATCGGGAAAAGCGGACACGGCGCCATGCCCCAGTACGCGGTGGATCCCATTTATGTGGGGGCAAAGGTAGTGGATGCCCTTCAGAGTATTGCCAGCCGGGAGACCAGTCCCATGGATACGG
>OFMS01001781.1_pt1 | contig 13038 bp, 9 predicted proteins | sample 1541871 | NCBI WGS metagenome assembly OFMS01 (sample SAMN04209251, study PRJEB22552) | human gut metagenome | biome: gut; material: feces | host: Homo sapiens | place: USA: Oklahoma
GGTTCGACGAGCCTTTAGAATACGAATTTGGGGTATATTATGTTTCAATCCACGCACCCACACGAGGTGCGACTATGAACCGTTTAATGGCAATGATAAACGTATTGTGTTTCAATCCACGCACCCACACGAGGTGCGACTACAAGCCCAAAAAAAATAACGGCTCATCTTGCGACTGTTTCAATCCACGCACCCACACGAGGTGCGACAAAGATAAGGAGGTTGTGATACAACTCTGCAAGGTTTCAATCCACGCACCCACACGAGGTGCGACTTATTGACCAAGCGGAAAGGCGATCGTACGTTCCCGAAGAAATCCTGCTCGCATTTCCCCTCGAAGTTTCCGGTCTTCAAAAAGTTCTTTACCAGACGGTCTTCCAAGGAGTGATACGTGATAACCACCAATCGTCCTCCCGGTCTCAACACCCGCAAGGTACTCCGCAGCATCTCTTTCAGCGCCCTCATCTCATCGTTCACCTCGATACGAAGCGCCTGAAAGACTTGCGCCAAGAATTTCTTCTCTTTGTCCTTTCCCGTAAACGGCTTGATCACCTCCAAGAAGTCTCCGATCGTCTCTATCTTCTTTGTCTCACGAGCTTTCACCAGCACAAAGGCTAATTTCCGAGACACCTTCAGCTCGCCATATAGATAAAACACATCGGCCAACGCCTCCGCCGTATAATTATTCACGATATCGGCGGCGGTCTGCCCCGCACGCATATTCATCCGCATATCCAACGTCCCGTCGAAACGGAAAGAGAAACCGCGATCCTTATCGTCGAAATGATGGGAAGAGACACCTAAATCCGCCAACAGGCCGTCCACCTCCCCACTTTCTCCGTAGTAACGCATAAAATTATACAAATAACGGAAATTACTGCGCACGAAAGTGAATCGTGGGTCTGCCGGGACATTATGCTCGGCGTCCGCATCTTGGTCAAAGCCGTAAAGTTCGCCCTCGCTACCCAACCGTTTCAAGATCTCGCGGGAATGTCCTCCACCGCCAAACGTAACATCCACGTAAATCCCGTCGGGACGGATATCCAATCCCTCCAGACTTTCCCGCAGCATTACCGGTACATGATAGCAACTATCTTTTTCTTCCATTCGTCGTTCTTACGTTAAACTTCCTCTTAAAATCAAGCGCCGTACTCCTTTGATACGCACGCACATGCCTTATCGGTGGGTAAAAGTACACATTTCCAAAATTACCCGCCAACATTTATATAAGAAAAGTAGGAAAAAGTTATCAACAGGTCGTTAACCCTTCGTCTTTTCGTCCTTATCTCTTACGCTTTTCATCGGTATCCGTTAACCAATTCTTCCTTTCACCTTCATCTTCTAACGGCTGTTGGACGATCATGCAACAGTTGGTAGATGATCTTCTAACAGATGGTGCATGATCGTCCAACAGCCGTTAGATAACCGATAGTCAAGCTCCCGGGGACTAACCTCCCTAATGGTAGCGGCTAAAAGATCAAGGGGAAAAGGCTAAGATAGCTGGCGAAAAAGCAAAAACTTCACTCAAACCTCTCTCGTTTTAATTATTAACTTTATCTTTGCCCCTTGACAAGCTTATATAGATGACAAAACAAGGTGTGACAAAGATAGATATTAAGCAAGTATTGGCACAAAAGGCGCCCAAGGCGTCACGCAAGATTCCGGGATTTATCGTGGACTACTTGATTCGCACGGTTCATCAAGAGGAACTGAATGATATATTAACCCGTTACCACGATAAGGAAGGGGTAGATTTCATGCGTGAGCTTATCGGCTATTTTGACCTTACCCTCAATCTGGTACATGAGGAAAACATCCCGACCGAAGGGCGCTATATCTTCGCCTCCAACCATCCGCTCGGAGGATTGGACGGTATCTGTCTCTCCGCCGTTATCGGTTCCCGGTTCGAAGGGCGCATCAAGTATCCGGTCAATGATTTATTACTTTATCTCTCCAATCTAAAATCCATCTTTGTACCGATCAACAAACACGGCACCCAAGGAAAGGACAACGCACGGATGCTGGAGGAGGCTTTTGCCTCGGACGACCAGATCATCACTTTCCCCGCCGGATTATGCTCTCGCAAGATTGGTGGCAAGATACAAGACTTGGAGTGGAAGAAATCGTTCATCCAGAAGGCGGTGCAATACAAGCGGGATATCGTACCGGTCTATTTCGACGGGAAGAATTCCAATTTCTTCTATAACCTCGCCCGGATACGCAAGGCGTTGGGTATAAAGATGAATTATGAGATGATTTATTTACCGGACGAGATGTTCCGGAGCAAACATAAGACCTTCCGGATTTATTTCGGGAAGCCTATCCCTTGGCAGACATTCGACAATAGCAAGAAACCCGCCGAATGGGCTGAGTGGATAAAAAACAAGGTTTACAAACTCAAGGATTAACAGACGAAACATATGCAAGACATTATCAATCCCATAGACAGGGCACTACTGAAGGCTGAATTGACCAAAGAGAAGAGGTTGAGAAGTACCAATAAATCGAAGAATGAGATTTATATCGTCACGGCGCACGACTCACCCAATGTCATGCAAGAGATAGGGCGTCTGCGGGAGGTCGCTTTCCGTTATTACGGGGGTGGCACGGGATTTCCGGTGGATATCGATGAGTATGACACGATGGAAGACGCTTACCGCCAGCTGATTGTCTGGAGCCCGGAAGATGAGCAGATCTTGGGGGGATACCGTTTCCTTTGCGGTTCAGACGTTAAGTTCGACGAGAATGGTAAACCGATCCTGGCGACCTCGCACTTGTTTAATTTCTCAGAGAAATTTATCAAGGAGATCCTTCCTTATACGGTAGAGTTGGGACGCTCGTTCGTGGCTCTGGAGTATCAATCCACCCGTTCCGGGGCGAAAGGCTTGTTCGTGTTGGATAACCTGTGGGATGGATTGGGAGCTTTATCCGTGGTTGATCCGAGCTTGCGGTATTATTTCGGGAAGGTGACTATGTACAATACGTACAACCAAGAGGCCCGTAATATGATCTTATACTTCCTCGGATTGCATTTCCCGGACGCAGACCAACTGATCACTCCGGTATATCCTTTGGAGACTAATATGGATGTAGAGAAGATGAAATCTCTTTTCCCTCACGATAATTTCAAGGATAACTACAAGGTATTGAACCAAGAGGTTCGTAAATTTGGCATCAACGTGCCTCCTTTGGTAAATGCTTACATGAGCTTGTCGCCTAAGATGCGTGTATTCGGCACAGCGATCAACCATGAGTTTGGAGAGGTGGAAGAAACGGGTATCTTAATAGCTATTAACGAGATATTAGAGGATAAGAAGAAACGGCATATTGAGACGTATCTGGAAGAGGAGTACAAGTCCGCCGAGTTGATACGCAAGAATTTCATCGGGGAATAAAGCCGTAGATATGGCTAGCGCGACAGCGTAACAAGATATAAAAAGGTTCAGCCTAACCGTTCGCCTCCAAGCGGATTAAAAACGGACAAAAGCTGAACCTCTTTTTATTTTAAATAAATCTTATAGCACAGTCCACCGGAGAAATATTTCATTCGCTGCAATTCAAATTGAAAATGTATATGATTGAATAGTAGGTAAGTGGCTCCCATAGCGAAGTCTTTCGAATCGTATTCGGCTATGACGTTCAAATGCGGGGCGAATGAAGGATTGTAGGTGATACCTCCCGCTACACCGTTCAAGGGATAATCCTCACGGCGGTTATACAGATAGGATAAATGAACGCCTAAGGTTTCCCTTCCCAGCTGAAAATGTTTGGTAGCGGCCAAATAATAACGGCAGAAATAGCCGTTCCCTATGGCTGAAGCGAATTTATGCCCGGATGACGTAAAAGGGTCCGAAGTCCCCAGCACGACAGCGGGGATGTATTTGCTTTCTTTCAACACACGTAAGCGGGCGGAGAAATAACGATCTTGGTTCGTGAATCCGGAATAGCCATGCTTATCCAATCCAAGGCTCTCGGCCGTAAACAGCGTACAAGTATACGCTACTTCCAGAAACGGGAAGATCGTCACGTTCAAATAATAATTCCACGTATTAAAATTAAACTTGGGAGGCGTAAGCTCTTGATGCAAGAAGTTTCCGCCAAGCATCACGGTCTTGTCCTTTTGCATATCGGCGGACGGGGCATGCAATAGCCCTGTCGTGCCATAAGATAATTGAGCCGGAAGTAAGGTCCAGCAACTTAAGAATATGATTAATAAGAGTAATTTCTTCATTTTTCTTTGTTTACTTATAAACTTCCGGCTCAACATTATTTAATCAAGCTTCAAATATCAAGCATTAATCCGGGATGATGATACCGCCACCGGCGTTATTGCCATCACCATGTCCGTGACCGTGGGATTGCTTGTAGACAGGAGTACCTTCTATCTTGATAAGTTTTTTAGCTACAACCTGAATCTCTTCCACCTTCTTACCCTTTGTCATAAACTTAAATACATACGTATTTGTAGTATATGTCTTCTTCAAGCTCATAGAAGCGACCGTACGATCAGCTTCCGTAGGAACGGATGTAGTCAATGATGTTTGGGTACCAATCTGATAACCATCAGCTTGCAAACGATTAGAGATTCGGTTATAAACCGCATTCTTAGCGACTTGACCATCTACGTTAGACTTTCCGACTAGATCCTGCAAGTTTTCTCCAACATAAGCATTTGTAGTTGTAACAACTACAGGAATGTTTCCTGCCTTACCATCAGAACAGTAGTCAACAACCTTTTCTACGATTGTAGTATCAGTACTGATATCTTCAGTTTCCGCTAATGCCAACTCAAAACCTGCGGCAAACTTAGAGAAGTGAGCGACAGACATTTCCGCACCAGTACCATTGATATAAACAGGGTCCGCCGTAGGATCAATCTTCATGATCTCCTTATTATCTATGCCTGTGGTCGCATATAACAATGCCATAGGCTGTGTAGAAGAAACCAAATCCTTCGGAGCGTCGAACGAGATCTTCAAAGCCGGAGAGAATACCGTACCGCTAGGCTCGCCTTTATATACACGGCTTACACTGGCTACCGCACCAGCATCAGAAGTCACATTATTGGATTGCAGAGCTTCCGCAGACATATCACGTTCGATCACCAATGTTTGATTACTACTTGCCGGCATAACGATAACGACAGGCTTACCACTTTCCGCGACCAAACTTACCTCATCTTTCTCTTTTATACCATCAGCGGTCGTACTTTCAATCACTCCTATCGATTCTGTCAATTTCTCAGCATCACTTTGATTCAAGACCTTAATAACTGGAGCTTGAACCTCATTATCCGCACCTTTATAGTTATCTAAGACATTAGCAGGAATGACAACGTCTACTTTTTGCTCAACATTATTCTCATCCACATAAGTGACACCAGACACCTTAACCTCTTCGGTTCCGCCTGCGTTAATCGCATTCTTAATCTCATCCGCTACTTTTTCCGCTTCTTTTTCCGGAACCTGAACACCATATTTAGAAAAATCAATCTCCGTATTTCCACCTGTACCTACAGGGTTCAATGTGATAGGAAATACATAGTTCATACTCTGACCAACCTTAAAGATGATCGTACGAGAGTAGCTCGTATAACCTGCGGCTTTAACACTCAAGATAAATTGAGCATCCTCCGTAACCTTTGATGATGCGATATTGAAAGAGAACTCACTCTCATTCTTAGAAATAAATAACTCTTCACTTCCTAACATCAATGTGACTTCCGCTGTTTTGATGTCTGCGCCCGTAGATAGGTCTGTTATTATACCAGATACGATATAAGTCGCTTTTGACGGATCTGTCGGTTTGGAAGGATCATCCGGGTCTACTGGAATAGAAGGAGCGACATTCATCACGATAATAGCTGGATACTCAACGTCGAATGTATCACCTTCGCCCTCTTTCTTTTCTTGATCCGGAACGGCTGAAACGACAACCTTAGCCACGGCTTTAGTATATCCGGAAGCTGTAGCTACTACGTCGTAGATACCGGGAGTCACATCAGAGACCTTAAAATTAGGTTTATTCTCTTTAGCGATCTCTTTATCCCCGTATTTTACGACAACAGAAAGGCTGGAAGTAGAGATAGCTTTTCCCACAACATCCTCGATCGATACGGAAAGATTGTACTTCGCCTTCTTATACTCTTTCGGAGTATCGGGAGTCGTGCCCTTTACCATGACGGCGTTTACTACATACTGTCCAACACCCGATTCGATCTTCTTCACATCCACATCATAGCTTCTGTCTGCATAGCCTTCCGACTTAAAGGCGATTTTGTAAGAGCCTGGTGTGCTTTTCAAGTCGAAAGAGTACGTTCCATCAGAACCCGTCGTAGCACTAAGAGATTGAGCTCCAGAAAGAGCTACGCTAACGCCAGCCATCGGGTTGTTGCTGGCATCCATGACCGTACCACTAATCGCATAGGTGGCAACAGTGCCACCACCATCCGGAGTAGGCACATCATCATCGTCATCCTTACAGCCCATGAAACATACCATGGCTGTCGTAAGGAACAAGACCAATAAGGTCTGTAACTTTGTAATTGTTCTCATAATAAAACTATTTAAAAATTGAGTAATTCCGACTTTATAAAGTACGGGTTGAATTGATTCTGTTGCATGATGTTATCATTCGGCGAGGCTTTATACCCCTTATAATAATAGCGTTCATTACCGGCGTTGTAAGACATACCCCAGTTGTCAGAAGGAAGCACCCGCACATTCTTACGTTTATATTTATAAGGAGGAAGAGCCACTTGAAACCGGAAACCGCCGTTTTTCAAAGCACCTTGCGCCTTCATCGCATAAAATCCTATCGAACAATAGCGAAAATGGCGGATCAAGTCAATCCGTCCTCCGATCTCACCCAGTAAGTATTGCTCGGCTTTCAAGGAGACTTGCGTATTGTATTTTGGCCAGTAGAAACTACCTCCCAGCGACCATGTCACCCGTTGGTGAGTTCCATAATGATATTCAAACTTCTGCCAAGATCCCGTACCCGTACAACCAATACGTCCTTCCAAAGAAAAACGTTCATCCTTCAAATGATGGGTTACCGCTAAATCCACGCCATAACGATCCGCATTGAACAAACCGATACTGGCTCTGGCGAACGTACGATAAGGTAAACGAAAAGATTGGGAAAGGGTAACCATGCCCGGGTGAATCTTACCCGCCCAAGGACCATATCCATCATTATATATAGGAAATACCATCTGCGCCGTCAGCTTCATCCCATTCCAGAAAGAGACCTCGATCGCAGGCGAGAGGTTGAATAATACTTGGTATATTTGCGTGATAATGAGGTTCTTCAGATACAACTCTGGATAAACCACCACGTCTACTTTAAATAAGGAGCTATTCATACGGTACTCTTTTTTCACCTTATCCCAGCTATCGCCCAGATCGTAAGTAGCATCCCAGGCGGAACGGGCCGCATAGGAGCCGGGAGCCGCCTTCAAGCTGTCCGGATTTGCCGTATAGATCAATGAGATCTGCGGTATATTATTATCCAATACGACGATACGGCAGGATTTGCCCTTCTCCGGCAAGCCTGTTTTCTGGATGCGGTCTATGGCATGGGCCAGTCCCACACCCTGCAAACGCCAAGGGGTATTCTCCAAGACATATACTCTCTCCTTCTCGTCTTCCGACCAGATAACATTCTCAAAACCCATATCGACCAGCATATTCGCGGTGATATCCGCATATACCTTATTATATTGCGCCTTTGTAAACATAGGCAATAGTAGCAAAAAGAATAAAAGGCATTCCTTACGGAGTAAAATGGCTCGTATAGAAGACTTTCTATTCATATCTCTAGAGTTTGATTCCAAGTTATCATTGGTTTACTGTTTTTCTTATTCTTACCCTTCCACATAAAAAACGACTAGTGAAAACGATCGTTTAGATCTTGCATTTTTTTAGAAAGCAAAAAGATGATGCTCTTTTGTCATATTCGTGACACTTTGATTAATATATCCTGTTGAGAAAAAGATATATAGCAGGACAAAATTTAATCGGAAAAGGTTGCCAGTCTCGGAGAAATGCCTACCTTTGCAAACGAATAATTGAAACGATCGTTTTTTACAGTCGTTTTCAATCTAAATATTTTTATTGTTATCATAGATACTTCTCATAATAGCCTGCGCCAAAATCAACAAATGACACTTTATATTTAGAGAACAACCTCATTATTTTAAAATGTACATAACCCCGCTTCCAAAGTCAGCTAGCTTCGTTGGCAAAGTAAGTTAACTTACTTGGGCATTTAAGTTAGCTTACTTTGCCATTTAAGTTAACTTACTTTTTGGCCCTTCTATACAGCCCAAAAAGAATACGGAAATTTGCTATTCTCGGAAAGCATTCTTATCTTAGCAGATTATAGCAAAGAGAGAGTTTCATGTTAGCAGCCATTCATATACAGTTAATCGTTGGTACGATATTTATCATATTGTATAGCGTCACTATATTAGGACTGGTATTAGTTATCATTACAGAGAATAGGAATCCGTTAAAGACAATTCCTTGGGTAATCGTCTTATTATTAGCACCCGGTATCGGACTGCTTTTCTATTTCTTCTTTGGACAAGATAACCGGAAACAACGGATCATATCGAGGCGTACCTATAAACGCATCATGAAAAGGCCGCAAGAGGGTAAATTACCTCAAGACGCCTGCGTAGTTCCGGACCCCTATAAACCTTTATCGACCTTGTTGACTAACACCAACCAATCCTCCCTCCTATACGGAACACAAATCACGATTTATACGAATGGTACCGATAAGTTCAAAGACTTGCTGGAAGAGATCCAGAAAGCGACTCACCATATCCATATACAATATTATATATTCTGTGATGACGAGATAGGAAAACAGGTGCAACAACTCCTTATCAAGAAAGTAAAAGAAGGCGTGAAGGTACGTGTACTTTATGATGATGTGGGTTGCTGGAATGTAAAAGACGGCTTCTTTAAGGAAATGAAGGAAGCGGGTATCGAGGTATATGCGTTCTTGAGGGTAGCGTTCCCCGTTTTCACCAGTAAGGTGAATTACCGGAACCACCGCAAGATTATCGTGATAGACGGTAAAGTCGGGTTTATGGGAGGCATGAATATAGCCGACCGATACGATAAGGGAACCTCTTGGGGCACATGGAGGGATACGCATTTCAAATTCGTAGGGAAAGGAGTACACGGGCTTCAATCCGTATTCCTCATCGATTGGTACGTGGTTAGTAAAAAACTCTTGAACGATCGGATTTACTATCCGGCTGCCGAAATCTATAGCGATAATATTATGCAAATCGCCACTAGTGGTCCGGTAGGTCAATGGAGAACTTTGTTGCAAGCGACCATTTTCATGATCGCCAACGCCAAGAAGTATATCTTTATACAAACCCCTTATTTCCTGCCTACCGAAGGATTAAACCAAGCGTTGCAAACCTCCGCCTTAGGGGGAGTGGATGTTCGTTTGATGCTGCCTAAGCGTTCCGATACACGTTCAGCGAATATGGCCAGTCATTCCTTTATCGACGAGATGGTAAAGGCCGGCGTAAAAGTATACCTCTACAAACCGGGCTTCTTGCATTCCAAGCTAGTCGTGTCCGACGACGCATTGACAAGCATCGGGTCCGCCAATATGGACTTCCGTAGCTTTGAGCATAACTTCGAGATTAACGCTTTCGTATATCAAAAGGAATTCGCCCTGCAAATGAAACGCATCTTTACACACGACATGCATCACTGTGAGCGTTTGATCCCTTCCCGCTGGTTAAAGCGCCCCCTCAAGCAACGCATGGCGGAATCATTTATGCGTCTGTTTTCTCCCCTTCTTTAAGGAAGATGCTAAAGTTCACGGAGCCATACACCCGGTGCTGATAAAAATAAGGCAAAGATGAGAAGTCATTGGTCTTAGGATGTTCCATGATGAATATCCCTCCATTCTTTAGTAAATCACGCTCGAAAACCAAGGCGGGTATTTCCGGCAACTCCGGCAAGGCATATGGGGGATCGGCAAAGATGAAATCGAAACTTTGCTTAGGGGCTGAATTCAAATAACGGAAAACATCCCCACGAATCAGAGCCAACGCATCCGTCTTCAGCTCTTTCGCTACCTTGGCTATAAAAGAGGCATGAGCGTTATTTTTCTCTATGGCGGTTACATTCCGGCATCCTCGTGAGATCAACTCAAAAGAGATACTTCCGGTTCCGGCAAAAAGATCCAACGCATCCATACCTTCCAGATCCACCAAATTATTTACTACGTTAAAAATATTCTCTTTCGCAAAATCCGTCGTAGGACGTGCGCTAAACGAAGAGGGCACGTCAAAACGCCGACGACCGTATATACCGCTTATTATTCGCATATTAATAAAGATATTAAATCCATAGGGGCTTTCGTTACATCCGTTCCCAGCAAATTGGCTTCCGAAGGGATCTCCACCGGCTTAACATGGCGTAAATAGGCTCGCAATCGCTCCAGAACCCGCATTCGCGAGGAAGATTCCCCCGCTAAAAGCAACTGGTCCTTTTCTTGGTCCAATCCCGCCTGTTTCCATACATATAATATATAGTATACTATATCGTCCGATTGGTCGATCGGGTAAGAGTTCACAAATAAGAGTTTCCCTTGAGCATAGCACGCCACATCCATCCGCTTTCGTTCTATCACGACATACATTTGCCGGGGTAAGCTAGCACTACTTTCTTTTGTCCATAGCGTTAGCGGAGAAGTCATGTAGTGGGAGAAAAAAGGATGCAAAAGAGAACGGGAGCAAAATTCGTAAACCTCCTCGTCCACACCAAACACCAACTTAGCCTGTTGTTCCTTTAAAATATCGGTTAAGCAATGCAATTCCAGTGTAGAAAAGCAGAAATCCAATAAATGCCCTTCCTTACCGTCCCCCCAATAATTATCAGGGACCAAGCTATATTCCGGAGATACACAGATCACGTTAATCCGTTTATAAGTCCACGTAAGAAACTCATGAGCGAAGAAAAACTCCTTAAGGGAAGAAATGAAAGAGACCGCCCGATCGAATTCCGTTTCCCGATAAAAGAAACTTCCTCCAGCCGAGGGATCATACCCGGAAAAAGAAAGTCCACCCGACCGAAGCCGGATGGACACTATATACTTTTCCGAATTATCAGTAGTTAACGTATCAGGAATGCTGATAGTCATATGAGCCGCTGATTATTCCCAGTTACCTGCGTTGTTATTAATTTCTTCCAAAGAACCTACGCGCAATCCCGGGAACTTACCTTGTTTCTCTGCCTTGTCGATCAAGTTATAAGTCAACTGAGCATCCATGTCACGCAAATATTCTTTGTAAGGAACCTCACAAGCGAATACTTTGATCTCATAACCAGAACCAGATTTCAACGTAGCCGTATCCATCTTGAAAGTAATCTTTTCACCCGGAACGGCCGGAACATAACGCATAGCCGCTACATCATAGTTCTTACCCAGCAAAGTATCTTTCGCCAATACCCACATGGTATCACGTCTGATTAAACCTTTCTTAACAGCCTCTGCTTCTGTCATACCTTTCTCCAACTGCTCATCCGTCAATACACCTTCCTTGATCAAGAACGGCAACTTATCCGTATTCAAGAATTTCTCCAAATCGTCGAAACTTCCGGCATGAGTCTTATACATGTTCTTGTATTCGATCTGAGCCTTACGGATTTCAATCAAACGGGCGATGATCGCATTGTCACGAATAGTCTTCTGATCATCATACTCAATCGGACCAGTGACGCTCTTGTAGCACATGTAAACTAGCAGTACAACTGCGGCAGCTAATAAAATCTTTAATGTAACTTTCATGGTTTGTATTGTTTTTTGAATTTATTTCGTTCGGCAAATTTAAAAAAGAATATTTAATACACTACCTTTATCGCGAAAATTATTGCGATCAAAATGATAAATAGTTACATAAGCCAGCAAATCGAACGAAATTTCCCCTATAAACCGACGGATGATCAGTTTTTAGCGCTTCATACGCTTACCGAATTTCTCTTGTCTGAGGAACCGGACAGCCTTCTACTGATGAAAGGCTACGCAGGAACCGGAAAAACCTCTCTGGTCGGGGCTTTGGTGAAAACGCTTAACGAACTAAAGCAAAAAACGTTTTTGTTGGCTCCAACCGGACGAGCAGCTAAAGTTTTCTCGGGCTACGCTGGCCAAAAAGCGTATACAATTCATAAAAAAATATATCGTCAACGGGCGTTTTCCAATGAGCCGACGGGCTTCATGCCGGCAGATAATTTACATAAAGATACACTTTTTATCGTCGACGAGGCTTCTATGATCGCCAACGAGGGATTGGATTCATTTGTTTTTGGCTCCGGACGCCTGTTGGACGATTTAATCCAGTATGTCTATTCCGGGGAAAACTGCCGTCTTATCCTAATGGGAGATGTCGCACAGCTTCCTCCGGTGATGCAAACGGAGAGTCCCGCCTTGAATCCCGAGATATTACGGGGTTACAACCTACAGGTTTGGGAGATAGCGTTAACTCAAGTCGTACGCCAAAGCGAGGACTCGGGAATCCTGTTCAACGCAACCCGGCTACGAGACGCACTACGAAACCACACGGTCGAGATCTTTCCGAAATTACAATTAAAAGGCTTCTCCGATTTCACGAAAGTCAATGGAGATGAGCTAATTGAGGAAATATCTTCCGCCTATAGCCGCGACGGTATGGAAGAGACAATGATTATCTCCCGCTCGAATAAACGAGCAACGATTTATAATAACGGCATACGTAACCGTATCCTATACAGGGAAGAAGAGCTATCGTCCGGCGATCATTTAATGGTAGCGAAGAACAATTATTATTGGACAGCGAATTGCAAGGAGATGGACTTTATAGCGAACGGAGAGATCATTCAAGTCATGCGAGTACGCCGTGTCACGGAGATGTATGGCTTCCGCTTTGCCGACATCACGGCTCGTTTTCAAGATTATGATCTGGAAATCGATTTGAAAATCCTATTAGATACTTTACAGACCGACTCCCCCGCCCTCCCT
>OFMS01001789.1_pt1 | contig 12918 bp, 9 predicted proteins | sample 1541871 | NCBI WGS metagenome assembly OFMS01 (sample SAMN04209251, study PRJEB22552) | human gut metagenome | biome: gut; material: feces | host: Homo sapiens | place: USA: Oklahoma
CACTTGAGACAAGTGCACCCCCTGAAGGTGCACAGTTTGCTCGGTTGGTGCACTTGAGACAAGTGCACCCCATGAAGGTGCACAGTTTGTTCGGTTGGTGCACTTGAGACAAGTGCACCCCCTGAAGGTGCACAGTTTGCTCGGTTGGTGCACTTCTTACTCTGGCAAGCGGCAAAGCCGAGCGGAGACAAGTGCACCCACTGAAGCTACCTGCGTGCCCCCACCAGCAGCTCCGTCTTGCCCTCGTCTACGAGCTTGATGATGAGTTCGCCGAAGAGCGTGTTCTGCCATGCGAACCACTCGCGCGTGAACTTCTGCGCGTCGTCCACGTTGAACGACTCGTGGATGAACCCCGTGCCGGCATCAGTGCGCTGCAACATACGCAGACACTCCGCTATCTCGGCATCGTCGGTGCTCGTGAAGGCGCGCATCATTATGGACATAGGCCACGCCATGTCGTAGCCCACGTGCGGACCGCCGATGCCCTCGCCAGCCTTGCCGCGGAAGAAGTAGGGGTTGTCGTCGCTCCATACGAAGCGGCGCGTGTTCTGATATACGGGGTCGTTCACGTCCACATCGCCTAAATAGGGCAGGGCGAGCAGCGACGGCACGTTGGCGTCGTCCATGAGGAAGCGGTTGCCGAAGCCGTCCACCTCGTAGGCGTAAATCTTGCCGTACTTCGGATGGTCGACCACGGCGTACAGCTCGAGAGCCGTGCTCACCTCGTCGGCAAGTGCCGTGCAGTCGGCAGCGAGCGTTGCGTCGGCGTTCACCTTGCTGAGTATCTCCGCCGCCTTGCGCAGCGAGCTGACCGCCATGAAGTTAGACGGCACGAGGAAGAGGAACGTCGTGGCGTCGTCGGACGGGCGGAAGACAGAAGCGATGAGTCCGCAGGGCTTCACGGGGTTGCCCCAGCCGTGGTTGCAGACCGTGTCGAGCTGGTCCTCCGTCTCGCGTTGGAAGCGGTAAGAGCCCAGACCCTGCTTGCGCTGCTGCTCGCGGAACACGCGCAGTATGTTGCGCACCGCCTGCAGCCACTCGTCGCCGAACACCGAAGCGTCGCCCGTCACCTGCCAGTAGTGGTAGGCGAGGCGTATGGGGTAGCAGAGCGAGTCGATCTCGTACTTGCGCTCGTGCAGCTCGGGCTTCATGTCGGTCATGTCGTTAGCCCACATGCCGTTCGGCTCGGGCTCGCGGTTGAACGCATTGGCGTAGGGGTCGATGTTAATGCACTTCAGCTGGCGGCGTATCACACCGCGCAGCATCTTCTGCAACTTGCGGTCGCCCTTGGCAAGCTGTACGTAGGGCCACACCTGCGCTGCCGAGTCGCGCAGCCACATGGCGTGTATGTCGCCCGTGTAGATGAAGGTGTCCTCCTTGCCGTCCTCGGCATCGGTGAAGTGGACGGTGGTGTCGAGCGTGTTCGGGAAGCAGTTCTCGAACATCCACGCTAAGTAGGCGTTCTCCTTGATGCGTTTCTTTATCTCGCGAATCTTCTTCTCCACCGCGTCCGATACGAAGAGGCGTTCAGCGGGCGCAGGGCGCTGGGTGGTGAGAGTGGATGTTGAGATGGTGAGGTGTTGAGATGGTGAGGTGTTGAGGTGTTGGGATGGTGAGATGGTGAGGTGTTGAGATGGTGAGGTGTTGAGGTGTTCTTGCTCTGGCAAGCGGCAAGAGCCGAGCGGAGATGGTGAATTGTTAGCCGCAGCGGCATTGCTGGCAGCTAAGCAGAACGCGAAAAATGCGCTCGAAACGAGGGTTGTATGTAAGTTCATATTCATTTTATAAAGGGTGCGTGGGTATGGCAGGGATGCCATGCCCTCCTATTTATTATTTAGATTTACAAGCAAATGTATTAATTATTAATCAAAATAGCAAATTTATGTAAGATTTTCCGTAACTTTGTAGTGGTAAATAAGATACAAAAGGATAATAAGATGAATATTTCAGATATACTCACCTCCGGTGGTGGCGAGAAGCACTTCTCGTTCGAGGTGTTACCACCGTTGAAAGGCACAGGAACAGAGCGTCTGTTCTCTACGATAGAGAAGTTCCGCGATTTCGATCCGGCGTACATCAATATCACCACCCATCACAGCGAGTTCGTCTATCGCGAGCTCGACAACGGCCAGTACGAGCGCCTTCGTGTGCGCCGTCGTCCGGGCACGGTGGCCATAGCGGCTGCCATACAGAACAAGTTCGGTGTGCCCGTCATACCGCACATCATCTGCAGCGGTGCCACAGCCGATGCCATCGAGTACGAGCTGATCGACTTGCAGTTCCTCGGCATCGAGAACGTGCTGCTGCTGCGTGGCGATAAGGCACGCGACGACAGCCAGTTTGTGCCCACCCCTGGCGGACACGCCCACACCACCGACCTCATTGAGCAGGTGAACCGCTTCAACGACGGCTTCTTCAACGACGGCACGCCGATAAAGAACCCCGGCAAGAAGTTCCACTACGGTGTGGCGTGCTACCCCGAGAAACACGAGGAGGCACTGAACATAGACCTCGACCTGAAGTATCTGAAGATGAAACAAGACATGGGTGCCGACTACGCCGTCACGCAGCTGTTCTACGATAACCGTAAGTACTTCCGCTTCGTGGAGAAAGCACGCCAGATGGGCATCACCATACCAATCGTGCCGGGCATCAAGCCGCTTGCAAAGCTCTCGCAGCTGACGGTAGTGCCGCGCGTGTTCCGCTGCGACTTCCCGCAGGAGCTGGCTGTGGAGGCACTGAAGTGCAAGACCGACGACGACGCCCGCCAGCTCGGCATAGAGTGGTCGACCGAGCAGTGTCGCCAGCTCTACAAGGCAGGAGTGAACAACATACATTTCTACACCGTCTCGGCTGTCGACTCCGTAAGAGAAGTGGCAAGGAGGCTGTTGTAGTTCAAAACTCAAAACTCGCAATAGCGCAAATGACATTTGAAGAAGTAATAGGTCAGGACGAGGCGAAACAGTCGCTCGTCAAACTCATAGAGGAGCACCGAGTGCCCCACGCCATGCTGTTCTGCGGTCCGATGGGCTGCGGCAAGAAAGCCCTTGCCCTTGCGTTCGCCTCGCGTCTGTTGGGCGACAGTCAGCTGCTGCGCCAGTGGCAGCACCCCGACCTCCACTTCAGCTTCCCCACGATAAAGAAGCCCACGATGGGTTCCGACCATCAGCCCGTGAGCGACGACTACGCCCAGGAGTGGCGCGAGCTGCTCAGCGACGGTGCCTACTTCAGCATAGAACAGTGGATGGACGCCATGGGCGCAGAGAACCAGCAAGCCATCATCACCGGAGCCGAGAGCGACCGCCTCTCGCGCCGCTTGAGCATAAAAGCGTCGCAGGGCGGATACAAGGTGTGCGTGATGTGGCTGCCCGAGCGCATGAATGTCACCTCGGCTAACAAGATACTCAAGCTGCTCGAGGAGCCACCGCAGCAGACCGTGTTCATCCTCGTCAGCGAAGAACCCGAGAAGTTGCTCGAGACAATACGCAGCCGCACACAACGTTTCGACTTCAAGCGTATCAGCGACGAAGCCATAGAGCAGGCACTCACCGAGCGTCGCGGCATTGACACCGACACGGCGCACCGCATAGCACGCATAGCCAACGGCTCGTGGACCGCAGCCCTCGACTCGCTGCGCGCCGGCAACGAGGCAAGCCTCTTCTTCGACCTCTTCGCCATGCTCATGCGCTACGCCTACAGCAAGAAGGTGAAGGAGCTGAAGAAGTGGAGCGAGAGCGTAGCCGCCTTCGGACGCGAGAAGCAGAAGCGCATGATCGTCTACTTCAACCGCATGGTGCGCGAGAGCTTCATGTACAACTTCCGCAACCCCGAGCTCAACTATATGACAGCGAAGGAAGAGCAGTTCTGCACACGCTTCGCACCGTTCATCAACGAACGCAACGTGATGGAGCTGAACGAACTCTTCGAGCGTGCACTACGCGACATATCACAGAACGCCAATGCCAAGATGGTGTTCTTCGACATAGCATTACAAACAATTATACTCATAACACGTAAACAACAAGCATAAATCGCAATGAAGGATTTCAAAGATATGCAATTCAAGATAACGCGCGACACCGACCGCGGATTGCACCACTACGCTTGCGGACGACAGAACATGCAGCTGAACACCTACGACTGGCTGTACGACGTACCGGGCAACGACGAGGACACCGACCTCGTGGAGGTGCAGTTCAAGAACACGCGCAAGGGTTACTACCACAACGTCAACAATATCGACCTGCACAAGGGCGACATCGTGGCGGTAGAGGCAAGCCCAGGTCACGACATAGGCACCGTTACGCTCACCGGCAGACTGGTGAAGCTGCAGCTGAAGAAAGCCAACCTCAAGTCGGCTGATGACATCAAGCGCGTCTACCGCATAGCCAAACCCGTGGACATCGACAAGTACAACGAAGCAAAGAGCCGCGAACACGGCACGATGATACAGAGCCGCCAGATAGCCAAGGATCTCGGTCTGCAGATGAAGATTGGCGACGTAGAGTATCAGGGCGACGGCAACAAGGCGATATTCTACTATATCGCCGACGAGCGCGTCGACTTCCGTCAGCTCATCAAGGTGCTTGCCGACACCTTCCACGTGCGCATCGAGATGAAGCAAATCGGCGCACGCCAGGAAGCAGGACGCATCGGTGGCACCGGTCCCTGCGGCAGAGAGCTCTGCTGCGCCACATGGATGAAGAACTTCGTGAGCGTCAGCACCAACGCTGCACGCATACAGGACATATCGCTCAATCCGCAGAAACTCGCCGGCATGTGCGCCAAGCTGAAGTGCTGCCTCAACTACGAGGTGGACGACTACGTGGAGGCAAGCCGCAAGATGCCGGCACGCGACATAGTGTTGCAGACACTCGACAGCGACTACTATCTCTTCAAGTCGGACATCCTCGCCGGCACCGTTGTCTACTCAACCGACAAGGGCATAGCTGCCAACCTCGAGGAGATTACAGCCGAGCGCGCCCGTGCCATCATCGAGATGAACAAGCGCGGCGAGAAGCCCGAGTCGCTCACCGAGGACGGAACGGTGAAGCAGGACACACGCCCTCGCGACCTGCTCGCCGATGCCGACATCAGTCGCTTCGACAAGGCACGCAAGCGTAAGAAGAAACCCGCAAAGCGCCAAGGAGGTGCACCCGTCTCAACTGCACCGAAGAAAGGCGAAGGGGGTGCAGTTGTCTCAACTGCACCGAAGAAAGGCGAAGGTCAGCGTCGTAACAATCAGCAGCGTCGCAACAACCGTCCTGAGGGCGAACCCACCCAGGGGGTGCACTTGTCTCAAGTGCACCAACCACAGAATAGCACCAACAGCTCTGTTGGTGTAGCTGAGACAGCTGCTCAGGGGGTGCACTTGTCTCAAGTGCACCAACCAAATGGTAACAACAGCTCTGTCGGTGCAGCTGAGACAGCTGCACCCCCTAAGGTGCACCAACCAAAGGGTAACAACAACTCTGTCGGTGCAGCTGAGACAGCTGCACCCCCTAAAGTGCACCAACCGAAGAATAGCACCAACAACTCTGTTGGTGCAGCTGAGACAGCTGCACCCCCTAAAGATGCTCATTAGAATTGTGGCTATGAAAAGAGCAATAAGCTTACGGATAGCCGCAATGACCCTTGCGCTGGTCGCCATGCTGCTAACGGCGTGCGACCATCGCACCATCTACGACCGATACGAGAGCACCGCCCTCTCGGGGTGGGAGAAGAACGACACCATTACGTTCGCCATCCGCCCGTTGAAGGAGGCAGCCACCTATCGCGCTCTGCTCGGTGTGCGCACTACGGATAGCTATCCGTTCACGTCGCTCACGCTGATTGTGGAGCAAGAGATAATGCCAGCGCATCGTGTCCTTGTCGACACCATCTGCTGCGAGCTCACCGACGACCAGGGCAAGGTGCTCGGCGACGGCATCGGCTACAGACAGTATCAGTTTGAGGTGCGCCAGCTGCAGTTGCAGGAAGGCGACTCGCTGCACGTAGTGGTGCGCCACGACATGAAGCGCGAGATACTGCCCGGCATCTGCGATGTAGGCATAAAGCTATTGAAGGAATAGAAACGACCCATAGATGAGAAAGTACATATATATTATAATAATGTGTATCGTCAGCCTCGCTGCCCCGGCGCAGGAGCGCACCGTGCAGAACCGCCCGTACACCGACTTGCGTCCATTCCACTTCGGCGTGGTCGTGGGTACGCACGTGCAGGACATGGAGGTGCAGATGGCTGGTCCGATGACCATCACCACTGAGGACGGTACGCAGGAGACACTCGTCACCGCCGACCAGAGTCGCTGGGACCCCGGAATCAATGTCGGAGTGCTTGGCGAGCTACGTCTGTCCACACATTTCCAGTTGCGCGTGGCACCGATGATGTACTTCGGCACGCGCCACATAGTGTTTCACGACCTGAAGAACCTGAGCGCGAGTGGTAAGCCCGAAGAGAAACGCCAGGATATGAAGACCGCTTACATCGCTGTGGCAGGCGACATCATCTTCGCTGCGCCACGCTTCAACAACCACCGCCCGTATCTCATGGCTGGCGTATCGCCGATGATCAACCTCACGGGCAAGAGCACCGACGCGCTGAAGCTGAAGCGCACGTCGCTCTCGTTAGAGTTCGGCGTGGGCTGCGACTTCTATCTGCCATACTTCAAACTGCGCCCAGAGCTGAAGTTCGTATACGGCTTAGGCAACGCCCTCGACACAAAGCACGCCAAGGAGCTGCGCGACAAGAGTCTGCTCAAGTACACGTATGGCGTGAAGGAAGCACGTACAAAGATGATCGCGCTGAGTTTCTACTTTGAATAAACAGGAAAATATTGAGTTAAATGTAAGATAAGAAAAAAACAGGAAGATAGGCTGGAAGATTTCTCGTTTCTGGAGAAATCTTCCAGCCTTTATTGCTCTTATAATGTGTGGGTTATGGCGAAACTGGAAGATATGGAGGATTTTTTCATGTAATTAGTTTTACAGTATTTTTAACCCAAATCGTGTTAAACTAAATTTTATGCCATACAAATTTGCTTATATCCTAAAAACATACTAAATTTGTAACCAAATCTGAGTCTATCTCAGCTATTTAAACATAACATTGTCTAACTTAATATTAACAGAAACAAGAAAAAGAAAACAAACAAACTAAAACGGTAAGTGGTTAGTGGTTTAGAATCATTGCCACGACAGAGATTTAACAACTAAGGATTAATTCCTTGTATTATCAAACTCTGTGTTTCCGTTCTTTAACTTTTAAAATATTGAGCTTTTAGCTCTTGTTCTTTTGTATCGAATACCGCCAATATTCACTCTACGAGAACAAGCAGATGGAAGGTTCATGCCCATAGGCGTGAACTGTCTCGTGCTTGTTGTAGAGTAGGTCACTTGGCGGTAACCAGATACAAAACAAGTTGCAGACGGTTACACGCTTTTTATTTTTTATTATGAAAAAACTCTTTAACAAGTACTTATTTTTATTGTGTGTCGCATTCGGTGCGCTTATCTTCTCGTCTTGCAGCAAAGACGATGATGCTGAAAATGATAATGGTGGCGTAGTGATCAATCCTGACAAGAACATACCTGACCCTAAGGGAACCATTACTATGAATATGATGGTAGGAGATGATAAAGACAAGAGTGTCTCCATAAATGATTTTGGTACTATACAAATCAATAGTGCATATAATTTTATGGGATATGAAGGCAGTTCTTATTACTCATTCGTTTCATTGGGTAAAATGAAAGGATTGGGAAATGTTACCGCTATACCTCAAGATGGATGGAATTATTCTGTTGCAGTAAATCCTGGTGAAGGATATGTGGTAAGATACAAAGGGTACTATGATAGTCAAGCTATATATGCTCGACTATATGTTGTAAGTGAGATTGCAGGAACGTCAGGCGGTATTATTGGATACACCATAAAATGCCAGGCTCCATTTGTCTTTGCTCCTAAGTTCACAGAAAGTTCTTTAGAGTTTGACGCTGATGAAAATCTGACAAAAGAACTAACACTTGTAAACCCGACAAATGTTACAGTAAAGTCATACCCAGACTGGTGTAAAGTGCAAGCGACATCGAAAGGCTTCAATGTGACCGCAACCCCAAATTTTATAAATGCTGAAAGAAATGGTATTATCGAATTTGAGAACGCTGAAGGTTCAACGAGTGTTTCGGTTAAGCAGAAGAAATCAGACAATCCTAAGTTTGAAGCAGGTAATGGTACAGAAACAGAGCCTTATATAATAGCTACAGCAGCGCAACTCGACGAAGTTCGCAATTTTCCAAGTGCTTGCTTCGAGCTCAGTAAAGACATTGACCTTTCTTCTTATCTAAATCCTAACTCATCAGGTTGGACACCAATTGAGGTTTTTACAGGTAAGTTCGATGGCAAAAAGCACACCATAAAGGGTCTTTGGATAAGCTTAAGTTCGATTAGTAATGTAGGACTATTTGCAAACATCCAAGGCTCCTCAGATAATGAAAGAGCAGGTGTGTCAAACCTTTTCGTAAACATAAGCAAGAAAGGTATAACAGGAGGAAGTCGTGTTGGAGGTATTTGCGGAAACTTATCCTATGGAAATATTGAAAACTGTATGGTAACTGGTGATATCAGTGGAGATACATATGTTGGAGGTGTTGTTGGGTATAGTGACTATTCAAGCATTAGTCAATGTGCTTCTTCAGGTAACATAATAGCAACCAATGCTAAGGTTGGAGGTATATTGGGGGGTTGTTACTATAAGTCATGCTCTATTGAAAATTGCTACTCCATCGCAAACGTGAAAGCTGAGGGCTCGTATAATTTAGATGCTTATGGCATTGGCGGTTCTGCTGAAAATTGTTATTTTGCAGGTACGATATCTGGTGCAGATATAAATTATGTGTATCCTATAGGTAGCTATAATACAAACAGTTACTACGACTCTGAGAAAACAAAGATTTCTGGAAAACAAGGTGCTTTGACCACTAAGGAGATGAAGCAGCAGGCATCATTCCAAGGTTGGGACTTTGATAAGATCTGGACTATTCAGGAGGGTGTAGATTATCCCAAACTTCGTAGCCTACAAAAATAACCAACACTAAGTATTAAATAAATAGCGATATGTAAATCCAACTAATGATTTGCATATCGCTTTATTTATTATACTACTGACCTTCTTCTTTTAAATGAAAAAGATGACTAAGCCTTAAGCATGTTTCGCTTTGCGTCTATACTGAGGAATATGAAAAGCAGGATGGTGAATCCCCATAGCGACGATCCGCCGTAGCTGAAGAATGGTAGCGGGATACCGATGACAGGCGTTAAGCCTAACACCATGCCAACGTTGATGAACACGTGGAAGAGGAACACCGATGCCACACAGTAGCCGTATATGCGCCCAAAGGCGAAGGGTTGTCGCTCGGCAAGCGCAAGCAGTCGGAGTATGAGGACGAGGAACAGCAGCAATACGCCTGCCGAACCGATGAAACCCTCCTCCTCGCCCACGGTGCAGAAGATGAAGTCGGTGTCTTGCTCGGGCACGAACTTCAGCTTGGTCTGCGTGCCGTTGAGGAAGCCTTTGCCTTTGAGTCCGCCCGAGCCGATGGCTATCTCGCTCTGATGAACGTTGTAGCCGGCACCGGCAAGGTCTTCGTCGAGTCCGAGCAGCACGTTGATGCGCACACGCTGATGAGGCTCCATCACGTTGTTCAGCACGTAGTCGGCAGAGTAGAAGAACACCACCGAACCGACGGCAAACGCCAGAATAAAGAAGTATTGCGGAAGGCGCGTACGCAGTCCGTGGTAGAGGAGATAGAGGAACAGCGCAAGACACATACCGAGCTGCACCCACGTCACGTCGAACGGAATGACGTACACGTCGAAGAGAATGGCTATAGTGGTGAGCACCAGACTATAGCCGATGATTGTATTGGTGTGCTTGCGGTTGTGCACATAGTTGTACACCATGCCTGCTACGAACAGTTGTACGAGCAGCAGCACCACGAACTTGCCCACTGATGTAGGTGTGTTGAAGAGCATAATGCCCTCGTACTTAATGCCCACAACGAAGTAGAGCACCATCGCTACGCCCGTGAAGAGGATGCTGCCAGGCATTCCCTCGCGGTAGAACATGAGGAAGAATGTGAGATAGACGAGTGCAGAGCCCGTCTCACGCTGACCCACGATGCAGAGCATGGGCACGAGCACCACGGCGCAAGCCGCTGCAAAGTCTTTCCAGCGTTGTATGTTATAGCCGTAGGTGCTCATCAGTTTGGCGAGCGCAAGTGCGGTTGCAAACTTGCCGAACTCGGCAGGCTGCAAGCGTAGCGGACCGATGACGAGCCACGAGTGGGAGCCCTTGATGTCGTGAGGGTTGAAGATGGTGGCAAAGAGCAGCAGGAGCAGCACACCGTAGATGATGAACGAGAACGTGTCGAAGAAGCGCGAGTCCATCATCAGTATGACAAAACCGAGACAGATACTCGTGCCAATCCATAGAATCTGCATACCCGAGCGTGTGTCGAGCGACAGCAGGTTGTTGTCGCCGAAGGAGTAGCTCGCACCGCAGATGCTCAACCATCCGAAGAGCATCAGTGCTATGTACAGGCCAATGGTCAGCCAGTCGACCTGCGACCAAATGCTTTGTGGTTTGTCGTTTATCATTATTTTTAGTTTATAAGCCTTTCTAAGCCTCTTTAAGCCTTTCTAAGCCTCTTTAAGCCTTCCTAAGCTTTTTACTTTTTTACTCTTTTACTTTTTTACTTTTGAGAGAATCTCGGACCGTAGCCAATGCGTCGTGCCTGCATGGCATCGGCTTGTGCCTCGGCAGCAGGCGATAGCTTGCCCGTAAGATACTGTTCCATCATCAGTCCGCCGATAGGTACACCGAAGTCGGCACCCCATCCGCCGTTCTCTACGTACACGGCGATAGCTATCTTCGGGTTGTTCATCGGTGCGAAGCCCATGAACACGGAGTGGTCGCGTCCGTGGTTCTGCGCCGTACCCGTCTTGCCACATGCCTCGAACGGCAGTCGTGAGAGAGCTTTACACGTACCCTTTATGGCTGAGGAGCGCATACCTGCTACCACGTAATCGTAGGCTCGGCGTGATGCCATTGTGTAGTGACGGTGGGTGTACATGGTGTCGAGCGGTTCGCCTTGCACCTTGCGCACCACGTGTGGTCGGTAGTAGTAGCCGCGGTTGGCGATGGTGGCACCGAGGTTGGCTATCTGTAGCGGAGTGAGCGTCACCTCGCCCTGGCCGATAGATATAGAGATGATAGTCAGGCCGTTCCACGAGCCACGATAGTTGCGGTCGTAATAGTCGGCGTTCGGAATCATGCCACGCTTCTCGCCAGGCAGGTCGATGCCCAACTTGTAGCCGAAGCCCATCGACACCATATAGTCGCGCCACGTGTTCATGGCGTTATACGGAGTCTTGTATTTAGAGCGGTTGCCAATCATGTAGTAAAGTCCCCAACAGAAGTAGGAGTTGCACGAGGTGCTGATGGCATCGACAAGAGCGATAGGAGCGGCATGTGAGTGGCAGCCTACGTGTAGACCGCGATAGTAGAAGCCGTGGTTGCAGGGGAATGCTGTGCCTGGCGTAATGATGCCTTCAGTCATGTACGTAAGGGCCTGCGATGTCTTGAACGTGGAGCCAGGCGGATACATACCCATTATGGAGCGGTTGAGCAGTGGTTTCCACGCATCTTTAGCCAGTGCACGGTGGTTCTTAGCGCGTGCACGTCCCACCATGATACGTGGGTCGTAGCTCGGAGCCGACACCATGCAGAGCACTTCGCCCGTACGAGGGTCGAGTGCCACGATAGAGCCTATCTTGCCCTCCATGAGACGTTCGCCCAATGCTTGTAGCTTCTCGTCAATGGCGAGCGTAAGGTCTTTGCCGGCAATCGGTTTGCGATCGTACTTGCCGTCCATGTACTTGCCTTGTATGCGTCCGCGAGCATCGCGCAGCAGAATTTGCACTCCTTTTTCGCCACGCAACTGTTTCTCGTACGACTTCTCCACACCGAGTTTGCCGATGTAGTCGCCAGGCTGATAGTAGCTATCCTCCTCAATGTCGTAGGGCGACACCTCAGCCACGTCGCCGAGGATATGCGCGCCCACCTTCGATTGGTATTGGCGTATGCTGCGCTGTTGCACGTAGAAACCAGGGAAGCGGAATATCTTTTCTTGGAAGAAGCTGAACTCCTCCGAAGGGAGCTGACTCATAAAGAGCTGCTGCGTGAAGCGCGAGTAGCCAGGGTTCTTCGAGTAGTCCTTAATGTCGTTCATGCGCTTTATGAAGAACTCTTTCGTGATGCCAAGTGCGTGGCAAAACTCAAGCGTGTCGATGCGTCCCTTTGCTTCGTTCATCACGACCATAATGTCGTAAGCCGGCTGGTTGTACACGAGCAGTCTGCCGTTGCGGTCGTAGATGGCACCACGCGAGGGGTATTCGATTTTCTTGAGGAAGGCGTTGGAGTCGGCGTTCTTCTTGTAGTCGTCGCTAAGCAGCTGCAGCGTGAAGAGACGCACGATGTAGACAACGACAATAGCCGTTGCTACAAAAGCGATTACGTAGCGCCGTTTCTCAAGGTTATAATTGCTCATTTCCTACTACTGATGTTACCGATTACTACTAATAATGTTCTCTACTTACAGTTTCTGCTGTGCTCTATCTTTTGCTTCTGAAGTACTCTATCACCAAAATCAATACAACGGTGATGATGGTGCTTGCCACGATGCAAGCAATCCATTGTCCCCAGTTGTACAGATTGAAGGCTTCGAGCGAGAAGAATGTGAAGCAATAGATGAGTACGAGGATGATGGTGTAATTGGTGTATTTGCTTGAGCCGAAGGTGAAGGGGGACGGACGGAGGTCGTCGGCACTATCGCGTGGTGCGAATAGTTCGACAACGT
>OFMS01001837.1_pt1 | contig 12556 bp, 10 predicted proteins | sample 1541871 | NCBI WGS metagenome assembly OFMS01 (sample SAMN04209251, study PRJEB22552) | human gut metagenome | biome: gut; material: feces | host: Homo sapiens | place: USA: Oklahoma
AAACTGTTGACTGTCTTTTCATCATATTTTGTCGTAAAGGATGTGGACAGCCAGAGACCGAATGTCCACGGTGCCGGAAGTGACGGTTTTCCAGTGATATCTGTATAGCGCATCAGCACTTCTTTCATCGTCGGCCCGTTGATCAGGAAATAGTCAAGGTTTTCACCCGGTACAGAAAATTCAACCTTGGTTACCATCTCTGTTGCAACTTCAAAGGACACGCGCTCCGGATGGTTTACAAACACACCGTATCCTTTATTGGAAATATAAAACGGGATATTTTTATAAGACTGCTCTGTGGAAGTACCGCCGTCCTCGTTCCAGATATCCACGCTCTGTCCATTTTTTACAAACGCAGAAAAACGCTCGCCAAGTCCATAGATCAGCTCGCCAACGGAAAGTGATAACTGCTCTCTCATATAAGCATCTTCCGGTCCTTTATCATAGGCAAAACCTTTCCAGTCGGTCTTCATGTATGCAAGATCTCTCCATCCGCTTGCAGTGATTTTCTCCTCACCGCGGTAAAATGTGAGTGCTCCGTTCTCTTTCTGCACTTCCAGACGCTGTGTACCGCTTGAAATGACCAGTTTGTCCTCCGTATCTTCTGCCTTTAAATGTCCGCTCTCCGCAGGTGCGATCTCAAATGACGGTGCCTTTTTCTGCACGCCCATGTGATGATAAGTCTGAACCCTAAGCACTTCCTCATACGGTGCTGAAATCACGATCGTGAGGTTGATTCCGCCAAGGGTATCGCCGCGCTGTGTGATCTTGCTTGTCGGCGCACAGATCGTCACCTGATCTTTCTCGATTTTTGAAAAATATACTTCTGCCGGAGAAAAGCACTCGCAGCGCTCTTTCTGCAGCCAGCATCCATTACTGAATTTCATATGATAATCCTCCCTGTTTTCCGAAGGAAAATGCATGCTATGTTTTTTATAGCATTTGCCTCTTGCAGGCGCAGAGGATTTTCCTCCCTGTAATTATCTCATTTTGTCTCATCTTACTATACCCACCCTGCAAAAAATACCCTCTAAATTGTACATAAAACACTCGATAAATTTGACAAACAAAACGTTCGCATTTATACTTACGTTTAGTGCTTTTATCATTGGAACAGGAAGGTTATTTTTATGTATCGCGTTTTAATTGCAGATGATGAATCCATTATCCGGGAAGGTATCAAATGTCTGTTCGACTGGGAATCTCTCGGCTATACGATCGCCGGAGAAGCTGCAAACGGTGAGACGGCCTATCAGCAGATTCTTGCCTTACAGCCGGATATCGTTCTCTTAGACATCCGCATGCCGGGAATGTCAGGGCTTGACGTTATCCGGGAGGCAAGAGCACAGGGTTTTACCGGAAAAGTCATTATCTTAAGCGGTTACTCTGATTTCAAATATGCGCAGGAAGCCATCCGTTACGGAGTGCAGTATTATCTGACAAAGCCGATCGACGAGGATGAACTTGAGGAGATTCTTCGTTCGATCAAAGAAAACTTAGACAAGGATGCTGCAACTGCAAATACCCGGGAACATTACCGTGAAAAGGCAAGAGAGACCATCATCCGCGATCTTTTAACGAATGATATCGATCTTTCCCACATAAATACAACAGATCTCCATCTGACAGCAGACACCTATCAGGTTGTGATCTATGAGAAATACAGTCACAATACTGCAGATGCCTCCTATCGTTTTTCGGATCTTCTGCGCGTGACGAATCAGGATAATAACTCCTACGATAACATTACGCTGCAGTATCATGAGGTTATTTTGCTGAAAGGCACTTTTGCCATTCAAAAATTTAATGATTTTCTGGAGCGTTACCAGAGAGAACGGCGTCCACAGGAGAATTCTCCTCTTGACAGTCTCTTTATTACATATGGTGCGCGTGTGTCAGACCTGTCGGAAGTCTATATTTCCTATATTCAGGCGAAACAGCTCTTAGAACGCCGTTTCTTCTGCGAGCAGGAACAGCACACGATCGGTTATGCCGAACTGCCGGACCCGGACAGTTTAAAATCCATCTTAAACGACGCTTTTTTAAACCGTTACGCTACCAGCCTGTTTGAATATCTTCAGGCATTCAACCGCAATATGTTAGCGGAGACTTTGACACAGCTTACCAATGAACTTTACCATGCTGCAGATTCGATTGATTCCATACGGCTTTTCCTGACAGACCTTTATCTGCAGATCAAGGAACAGGCAAACCGGCTTTACAATGGTGCAAATATCCCGTTTCCGAGCAATGCGGATATCATCCGTCTGATCGAAGAAAAATATTATCTCTACGAGATCATCCTGTACTTTACGGAACAGTTTGAGATGATCATGTCCTCGATCGGTAACTCTTCCCGTGAAAGCGTGCTGGATGATATTCTGCACTACATCAACCACAACTATGCAAGCAATATCACATTAGAAAATATTGCACCGCTGTTTGGTTACAACAGCTCCTATCTCGGAAAGATTTTCCGCAAAAAGATGGGTGAAAACTTCAACTCATACGTCGACCATGTCCGCATCAAACACTCGATGGAGCTTCTCTGTTCCTCAGAGTTAAAAGTTTATGCGATCGCAGAAAAAGTCGGTTACCGGAATGTCGATTATTTCCATATCAAATTCAAAAAATATGTTGGAAAAAGTCCGGCAGAATACCGGAAAGAACATAAAAATGAATAAATTTTCATAAAAACTGCCGCCTCCGGGTGAATATATGTACCCTTTTCTCTGTAAGTTCAGAAAAAGGGCGACATATCACCGTGAGGCGGCAGTTTGTATTTATAAGATCCGGGTGTCAAATGGTGTTTTCCGGTTTTTCGATTGGCAAATGGCACCGCAGTGCCTGTCATTTTAAGAAATCATACTGTGACATATAAAGTTTGTAATACTCACCCTTCTGTTCCATCAGTGCGTCATGATTTCCACGCTCTAAAATATCGCCTTTGTCTACATATAAGATGCAGTCGGCATTTTTGATTGTGGAGAGCCTGTGTGCAATGATAAAGGACGTTCTTCCTTTCAAAAGCTCATTTAATCCCTTCTGTAAAAGCAGTTCCGTCTCGGTATCAATGCTCGAAGTCGCCTCATCTAAGATCAGGATCTTCGGATCTGCAAGCAGTGCCCTTGCAAAGGAAATAAGCTGCCGCTGTCCGGCGGATAGCCTGCTTCCTCTCTCATTGACTTGTGTCTTATATCCGTTTTCCATTTCCATAATAAAATCATGGGCGCAGACTATTTTTGCGGCACGGATGACTTCCTCGTCCGTCGCACTGCGGTTGCCATAGCGGATATTATCCATGATCGTCCCCGCAAAAATAAAGCTGTCCTGCATCATGATTCCCATCTGGGTGCGCAGTGAATGAAGTGTCACCTTCGAGATATCAATGCCATCGATCGTGATTTTCCCGGAATCCACATTGTAAAAACGGCTGATGAGATTTACGATCGTGGATTTTCCTGCCCCGGTCGGGCCGACGATCGCATACGTTTCACCCGGTTTTGCCGTAAAATTGATATCCTCCAAAATCTTCTGCCCCGGCTCATAACCAAAGGACACATGGGAAAACTTCACTTCTCCTGCCACCTCCGGCATCGGGATTGCATCCGGCTCATCCCTGACACCCACCGGCTCATCGATCGTCTCAAAAATCCTCTCAAGATAAGAGATTGCTGTCAAAAGAGAATTGTAAAATCCGGCAAGTGTGTTGATTGGTGCCCAGAAACGCCCAATGTACGCGGTAAATGCGATCAGAACACCGACGGTCAGTGTCATATCCGGTGCTAAAATCCAACGGACACCCAGCACATAGATCAGTGCCGTCGTAAATGTCGAAATAATATCCACGCTCGGTCCCATCGTAAAGTTAAACATTACCGCACGCATCCAGGATTTCCGGTAATTTTTACTTAGGTTATTAAAGATTCCGGTATTCTCATTTTCCCTTACAAAAGACTGCGTCACACGGATTCCATTGATACTCTCCGCAATGTACGCATTTAAGTTTGACTGTTTGTTGCTCTGGATCTGCCATGCCCTGCGCTGTTTTTTCTTGATTAAGATAATCACAAATGCAAGAACCGGCAATCCGCACAGACAGATCAGCGTCAGCCGGACATCGAGTGCAAACATAAACATCAGAATAAAGATCAGGTTGCACAGATCTGTGAATGTGTTGACAATACCATTGCTCAAAAGATCACTTAGGCTGTTCACATAATTGACCACACGCACCTGAATTTTTCCATGTGGTCTGTCATCATAATAGGAAAATGGAAGTTCCTGCAGATGACAGAAAATATCATAGCGGATGTCATGTACGATATTCTGCCCGATCACACTCATGGTCTTGATCTTGATCCGCAGGGAAATACCCGAATAAAGTGCGATCAGCAATGTCGCAATACTGTAAAATGTGATCGATTTCATATCTTTTTCCGGGATGCTGTGATCCATCACATTCTGGAAAAAGATCGGGATCGCCATGGTAAGTGCCGAGGAAGAAAGCATCAGAAGAATAACGCCTGCCATCTTCTTTTTGTAGGGAGCAATGTAACCTGTAAGACGTTTGAGCTGGTTTACATCAAAACTGTCCTCTAATATCTCATCCATATCATATCTGTTTCTTGCCATCTTATTTCTCCCCCTTTCCGTTTAAAATTTCCTGTGGGATCTCGCCATACTGGTTATGGAAAGCCGTCGCGTAATAACCTCCCGCCGCCACTAACTGCTCATGTGTTCCCTGTTCAATGATGCGTCCGTTATCCATGACAAGGATCAGATCTGCATCTCTAATGGAAGAAATGCGGTACGCAATGACAAAGATCGTGCACTTGTTATCTAATTTCTTCAACTGGCTCTGGATATAACTCTCCGTCTCCATATCGACCGCCGATGTCGTATCGTCAAGAATCAGAATCGACGGATCTTTCAGCAGTGCCCTCGCAAGGGAGATACGCTGTTTCTGTCCGCCGGAAAGTCCGACACCGCGCTCACCCACAATCGTATCATATCCATCCGGAAGTGCCTGGATAAAATGATTGGCATCCGCCATGATCGCAGCCTGTTTGACTTCTTCGAACGAACAATTCGGCCTTCCGTATGCGATATTTCCTTCGATCGTATCCGAAAAAAGGAACACATCCTGCATCGCCATGCCGATATTGTCACGCAGGTTATAAAGATCCATGTCGCGGACATTCACACCATCCACAAGCACTTCACCGGAAGTCGTATCATAAAACCGGCAGAGCAGATTCATGATCGTTGATTTTCCAGCTCCGGTAGAACCAATGATGCCGACGGTCTGCCCCGGTTTTACCTTAAAATTGACATCCATGACAATATCTTCGTCATCCGCACGGTAAGATACATTTTTAAACTCGATCTCACCTTTCAGATGTTTCTTCACTACTCCAGATACCGGTGTTTTTACATGCGGCTCTTCACTGTAAGTCGCATAGATTTTCTCCACGGACGTTGTAAAGTTACTGATATCGTTGACCAGCCATCCTGCCTGGCGCAGCGGGTTGTTTAACATCCACAGATAGCCGTTCACCGTCACGAGCTGTCCTAACGTGATCTCTCCCTGAATGACCATATAGCCGCCGTAGAGGATCAGGATGATCGTCAGTGCATAGGAAAGCACCTCAAATATCGGCACATATTTCATCCAGATCTTTGACGCATCGATCTGCGCCGCACGGAATTTATCATTTTCCTTATTGAATTTTTCAATCTCAAAATCTTCTTTTGCAAATGCTTTTACCACACGGTTTCCACTGACATTTTCCTGCACAAACGCATTGAGTGAGGAAAAACAGTCACGGTTGCGCTTGAATGCCGGACGTACCTCTTTTGTCTGACGATAAGTTGCAAATGCAGTAAACGGCAGTACCACAAGCATGGCAAGTGCCAGTTTTGTATTGACGGTAAAGATCATAAGTAGCGCAAACACAAACATCAGCACACTCTGATAAACCATGTAGACCACATACGCCACAAAATGACGGATTGCATCCATATCTCCGGTCTGGCGGCTCATCAGGTCTCCGGTACGTTTCTTATTGTAAAATGCAAAATCTTCCTCTAATAATTTCCGGTAGACTTTGTCTCTCATATCGTATAAAACGCCCTGCGACGCCGTCTCAAATGCGACCTGAAACAGAAAACGCAAGACTCCCATCACGATCGTGACTCCGATCAGACATCCGATAAACGGCATCAGTCTGTCATATTTTCCACCGCTTATGACCTGATCTACGATCTGCCCGGATATGTACGGATTTACCACCGAAAGCACTGATACCGCTGTGGTCAGCAAAATTCCAACTATCATTAATCCCCGGTACTTTTTCAGAAATGAAAAGAACCACTTCATTGGTGTCATAATAACCCTCCTACTCCATTTTCGTTTTTCCTTTCGGATTTTCAGTATAGTACTTCTGGGGTAAAAAGGAATGTACTATCTTGCACCGTTCATGTTATTTTTTGCACCGGAAGGGATGGTTTCTGGTGGAGAATATGTTATACTGTGATGTGGATCACAAAAAGTGTATTTAGACTTTGAAACTGGAAATTTGCGCGAAGCTGGTTTTCATTTTGTTCCATTGTCCGAAAATAAGAAAAACTAAGTATGCCTGCTTTATGCTCTTTCAAAGTGACGTGTACGTCTTAAACGTGCCCTCCATGGCACGTTAAGACTTGCGCTGCCATCCGTGGCAGCACAACACTGTGTATTTACAGGCATACTAAGATTTTCTAATTTTCTCCCAAGTCACAAAAAGATCTCCAGCTTCGCGCAAATTCCCATATTTCACATTTTGACACACTTTTTATGATCCACATCGCATTGTATTTTAAATATAGACAATAAGTTTTTATCGGCGATAAAATGAAGAAATGGAGACCTTACTATGTGCTGTGACAACCGGGAAGAACTGCTTGACCAACTGAATCCTACTTTTTTATTTACCTGGAAAGGCACCCGTCTGAAAGACGAGGAACTCTATCACAGCCATGATTTCATCGAGATGGCTTTTATTTTGTCCGGTCACGGAAGATACCGGATCAATGGCTCTTTGTATGATATCTCCGAGGGCGATATCATTATTTTAAATCCGGGGCAGAAGCATCAGGCACTCTGCACAGACCCTTCCAATCCGGCTACGGAATTTTTTGTTGGATTATGTGACGTCCGTTTTGGGGATTTCCCGGAAAATTATCTGCCGCTGCATTTAAAAGATCTGACATCCGATCCAGCCACACAGTCTCCTATTTTACATACCTCCGGCGAACTGCGCCAGAAGCTGTTTAAGATCTGCACAGCCATGAGCGTAGAAAATGACGTCTGCCGCAGCGGACGTTATATCATGTTGAAAAGTTATCTGATGCAGATGCTGATCCTGCTGCTGCGGGAACAGAGTGAACCGGTAAAAATCAATACCGGCTGCTCTTTTGAATCTACCAGCAAAAAATATGTAGTTGACCAGATCGTAAATTATTTTGAGGATCATTACAGTGAAAAGATTTCTTTAGATCAGATTGCAGAAAATATGTACTTAAGTCCTTTTTATATCTCGCGTATTTTTAAAAGCGAGACGGGCGATACACCAATCCGCCACCTGATTAATATCCGTTTGGAAAAAGCAAAAGAATTGTTAGAAAACGGTTTTGACGGCAGCATTCAGGAAGTCGCAGCCAAAGTTGGCTATGATGACGTCTATCATTTCAGTAAACTGTTTAAAAAACGGTTTGGTATGCCGCCGTCAAAAATCCGCAGATTATTATGATTCATTTAAAAATTTTTTCCAGAAATCTTTCGAGCCTGCGAATTCCAGTTCCTTGCCATTCTGGAATCTTTTACTGATAATGCCATCCTCTCCAAAACTTGGTGTGTATGTCAGATTTTTATATATTCATCGTCATATATGGGGGAATGCATATAATTCCATCTTTTACAATTAAATTTCTTGGATGAATAATATAACTTTCCCCTATGCGCTCCTTGTATTTTTCTCTGAAATTATTTAATGAGGTCGTTTTGTATTGCTTTCCTGACTTCACTTCAATCGGAAACATCTTATATTTTAATCTGCGGTTATTTGAAATAATAAAATCAATTTCCATATCATTTCGATGCTTATTTTCATTATAGTGTGTATAAAAATATAATTTATGTCCATTTGCCACCAGCATCTGAGCTATTGCATTTTCATAAAGCATTCCTTCATTAATCTGTAATTTGCCTGCCAATATCTGTTTATATACTTCATCTTCAAGTAATTCATTTTCATCAAATGCATGGCTTACCAAAAGTCCGGTATCACCCATATAACACTTTACATAGCTTCTTGTCTCATTTAATGATAAGCCAACATTCGGATCATTACACAAAAAGCACTCATTGGATATCATAGAATCCGACAGCCAGAAAAAAGTTTCTTCGTACTGGTCTGCGTAACTACCATCCTGCAGCTTTTTGAATACAACTCTTTTTTCATGCTGTGAAAGAAATCCCGGAATCTGATCATAAATTGCAAGTACCTTACTTCGATACTTTGCATCTATTTTCATAATATCTTCCCGATACAATTTAAGAATGTCCCTTTTTTCTCTATCCGCTTCTGTAAAATCTTTTTTGCTTTCAATAAATGTTACTACAGGCATAGGCATCCCACCAACAAGCATATACTGATGAAACAAAAGCATTGCCTGATTATGCATACTTCTTTCCAAAGGTTCTCTTTTTTCAAAACATTTTTTTATATATTCAACCAGCAAATCTTCTTCTAATGCTATTGCAAATTCTTCAAAATCCAATGGATACATATTGATATGTCTTTCTTCTGACGGTATGACGATGTTCTTTACATTTTCTCTGATAGATATCAATGAACCAGTTTCGATATAATCATATCTTCCATCTGCCACTAAATATTTTATTGCAGCTCTTGCCTGTGGAAACATCTGCACCTCATCAAAAATAATAAGAGAGTTTCTCTCTGTCAGTTTTGTTCCAAAATGTGTCTGTAATAACATAAAAAATGTATCCAGATCATTCAGATATTTCTCAAAATACCCCTCAACTTCCTTATCTTTTTTAGCAAAGTCAATCAGAAGAAAACTTTTGTATTCGCTTTTTCCAAATTCTTCGCAGATGGTAGACTTTCCAATACGTCTGGCACCTTCTATCAGTAAAGCTTTTTTCCCCTGACACTCCTTTTTCCATTCCAGTAGTTTTTTATATATTTTTCTTTTTAATATCATAGCTCCTCCAGATTATGCGCATATATATTAGTTCTATATTTTATGATTATACGCATATTGTAAATTGTTTTTTGATTATACGCAAGTATTATAACCATATTTTTTATGATTATACGCACATTCTATAAAGTCATATGTTCATGCTTTTCCTCATTTCCAATCATAAATCTTACCTAATTATATCGGGAAAAGCATTTTATATTATATACTGTGTTATTAATTTTCTGGAATTTGCGATGATATATTATATAGTACTGATTCTAAACGGATTTTGAATTTATTTGCAGGGAGGCTTTTATATGTCAATGAATATTAACGGTTTCGGTAATACCTATAATAGTATCAATACAAATAGCAAACAGTATAAGGCATTGAAAGAAAAAGGCTGGTTATCTGGAATAACCCAGAATGAATCCATGATGTCTCCGGAAGAAAAGATGATATATGAAATATTCGGTGGAAGGGATACGATTATTAAAAATCTGATGAAGCAGTTTGATTCAGACGGAGATTTACTGAATGCAAATGGTGTTGCAGGTATGGATGTGACTGGCAAGGGTACATCATGGCAGAAACTTACAAATGTATCCGAAGATCATCGTCAAAAAATGTTTGATAATGTGAAGCGGGAATTTATTCAGGAAAAAGGGCTTTCAAATGGTGACACAACGAAGCGTTCCGATATTTTCAAAGATTATCAGTTGAGTGTCAGCAAAGACAAGCGTTTATGTGGTACATGGACTTTAGAACAATATGAAGGACAGTACAGAGCTGCTATGTATGCAGCCGTAAAATCAGCCAATCCAAATTGGAAGCCCGGACAAGCATTTGATACAGGCATTCTTGATAATGTCACAAGAGAATCCGTAGAAGCTACACTTGTCCAAAATGGTAACAGACTCGTTCGTAATTCTATTGATGTATCGGTATAAAAGGGAGAAACGTATAGACTTCAAAAAGGCGGCAAATCATCTCAACATATTGTGGATGATTTGCCGCCTCGACTTCTAACACCGATACCATATCCTCACCGCATCACTGTCAAATTTCTTTACATCAATCAATTTTAACCTTGTCACATCATGCTGCATTGCAAGCCCGTCAAACACAGCCAGCCACTGACTGTAGTTGGTACAGTAATCTCATCCAGAGATGTATAATAATCTCTGAGTTTCGTGTTAACAACACTTAAGAGCATAACCGGATCTTTTGGTAACTCCATGTGAATCACTCCTCTTTCACAATTTTTCGTTAATAACTGTTTTTCTCTGTGATCAATACATCCGGCCGAATATCTGTCTCTTCAACCGGAAGTTTTTCCAATACCTGAAATTCAAACGCTACGGCTATTGTATGAAGTTCTCTCCTATCTGACAGATAGCGGTCGTAATAACCACCTCCGTAGCCGATCCGATTCTTCTGCCGATCAAACGCAACTCCCGGCATGATCATAAGACAATTTTGGAAGTCCTGCATATCCAAAGGCTGATTTCCCTTGGGCGGCTCTAAAATTCCATAAGAACTTCGAACTAATTTCTGTCGATTTCTCAATTCATAAAATTCCATGTCTTTCCCGTCAACCCTCGGAATCCACACTCTTTTCCCGGAGGCTGTCGCTCTTCTGATGATTCCATCTGTTCCGACTTCACCATTATAAGACATGTAGATACAGAGGTGATCTGCCTCTTGAAAATAAGGATGCTCAAATATCTTCTCTTCGATACTTCTTGTCCACTCCGCAGAAAGTGATTCGTCAAAGCTTCTTCGGATCTTCAATATTCTCTTTCTAATTTCCTTTTTTGTCTCCAAATTTTTCACCCAGATTCGTAATGCTTCCGTCTTTTTCCTGAATGGAAATATTGTTCAGCTGTCCGCGAAGATTTCTCTTGAAAGCATCGATATATTCTCTTCGCAAAATCTGCTGTTCTTTTGCTTCCTCAGCAGTCAGTCCCTCTGCTTTTGATTTATGATATAATTCATTAATTCTTGCTATTTTCTTATCATCCATAATCTTTTGTCCTTTCTAAAACTCTTTTTATCTTACACTATCTGAATTCAGAAGTCCACCGGTTCTTTCAACTGGAGTAGTTTTCCAAAAAACCATAGAGTTCTTCCGGCGATTCTATATATTTTCCATTGCGCACCTCGGCTCGAACAGTAGGCGGAAGTTCGTCATATGCAATGGCAGTGTACTCATAAGGAGTGACTTTATCACTCAGATAAACTACCACATAGCCATTGACCTCCATCAGGTAATAACAATCTTCTTTCATCGCTTCTCCGTCAGCCTCAACCAGTGCGCCTGACTCTTCTTCAATTTCCTGCTGCTCTTTTTGTGCATGAATTTTTTCCGCCTGTTCTTTTGCCTTGTGAAAACTGAACTGATAAGCGCAGGTGATCACTAACATTGCAATAATCGCTGTCGCAAAAAAACCAATACCATACTTATTTCGCATTCGGACAACTCCTTTTTTTAGTATAGTATTGGTGATTTTCTTATTTTTTATACACTATTTCAGTACATGAATCTTTTTAAAGAACGAGATCAATACTCTTCCCTTCGGAACCGTTTTCAATTCAGCCTCTGTCACTCCGCCGAGAAGAATCAACGCTGTTCCGTATGCGATAGCAGCAATCGGAAGTGCGATCAGCGTTGCGATCTGTGTACCTGCAAATAATTCAAAGAGAAGATGCACAACTTTCGCAACAATTCCCATGATCAATGCTGCAATTCCGGGGATAACAAAGGTTTTTTTCTGTTCCTGCACATATCCCACTTCATCCCGAAGAGAGTGTGAGTTCAAAATACACGTACACGCGGAAAATACAATCTTACTTACGACAACTGCATAGATTCCCCATTTAAATACAACCATCATAATAAACAGTGCCACAACATGGACAACCAGAGCGATCGCTGCATTTCGAACCGGAATCATCATTTTGTCCAGTCCTTGCAAAACTGCATTTGTCACCGTAGACAGACAGTAGAAAATAACGGAAATTGCTCCTAATTGTAAAATAAGCGCAGCCTCTTTGTTATCTTCTGTAAAGAAAAGGAGATCCAGTACCGGTTTTGCCAATACAATCAGTCCGACTGCACTGGGAATTGCAATCATCATATCAAACTTGGCAAATGTATTAATCTTGCGCTGCACCTGTTTTCTGCTTCCGGTCTTTACCGTTGCCACAAGACTTGGAATCAGTGATGCGGCCAATGCGTTGGAAAATGCAAGCGGCACATTAATGACCGTGTCATACTTTCCGCTTAAGATTCCAAGATAAC
>OFMS01001845.1_pt1 | contig 12500 bp, 10 predicted proteins | sample 1541871 | NCBI WGS metagenome assembly OFMS01 (sample SAMN04209251, study PRJEB22552) | human gut metagenome | biome: gut; material: feces | host: Homo sapiens | place: USA: Oklahoma
GCGCGATGTCCGCATCGGGTGCACGCGACTCCGTCACGGCGTTTTGCCCGGCAAGCGTCAGCACCAGGTCTCCGTCAGCGCCGATGGCCTCGCCCGCATAGCCATTAAGCTCCAGGTGGTCGGCATCGGTCCAGGCCCAGCCGGGGCCCGACACGCCCGGCTCGCAGTACGTCGCGCCCGCGATGACGAGGCTCTCCGCGCCCGCGGCATAAGAAGGCCCGCCCAGCAAAACGCATAGGCAGGCTATGGCAACGATCTCAATGTAATGACGGCTGGTGTAGGACTCGGCAGCAAACATACCCGCTCCGATCTTCGCAGGAGCCAATAGAATGTGCACCAGAAAATGCCCTGGTAGCAGCAGTTATTATTTTAGCGAGATCGATGCGGGGGCAAAGATAAATCGCGTGTGCAATGGCCACAATTAGGTGTAAATCGTTTTGCCAGTCCGTGAAAGGAAGAGTCAACTTACGAATGCTCGACCGTTGGAGTAGGCAGACACACCGTTAGGGCCTATAGGGAAATCATCTCATGCCCCAAATCTTCCAAGAGTCGCCGTGCTTCACCAGAACTATTTCGTGGCCACCTTCAATTAGCTGAGGCCCCTCGATCGAGAAAGGCTCCTGCACATTTGGCAGAAGCTTCACTAGAGCTGTGCCGTCCTTCTGATGCCGAACCCGAGTGCTCACGCCGTAATCTCCATCGACAGCCTTGGCAGCTTGGGAAAAATCGTCCCAGCCAGAAATCGTCTCAGGAGCAACGATAGAACCTAACTCATTGAAATCCAGCGGGTTACGGTTAATCGCCATGACAAATCGTTGCACTGCGGAGAGTATCTCGCAATCGTCATACGAAGTTTGACGAGCGATATCCTCAATATCCTTAAGTCCAAGCTCTTTGCCTCGAAGGTTTTTCCAAAACGGCGAATTGCTTATCAGGCGATCAGAGCCCTTCGTCTCGAACGAGACCACGGCCGAAGTCTCTGCTTCCTTCACCAGAGGCTTGATTCCCACCTCGAGAAGAAGCTCGGAGAACCGCAGCAAGATTTGTTCCCTACCCGCTATGTACGGAGCAAGCGCAAGGGTCCTCATCGATTCGGGGACGCAGACGAGGTTCTCTATACGTTCCCTATCAGCATGCAATAGCGCACCGTACGTCGCATCCTCGACATTAGCGTGAGCGCCCTTAACGACAACGTTGTCACCAAATGCAAACTCAATAGGCTGAGCATTGAGCTTGTCTAAGTCGGTCAGCAGCGAGGCAACCCCATCCTTGACCACTTCGAAATCTCGCTTTGCCGACTTGAGCAGCTTCTTTAGGAACAGGTCCTTGCCACGCACAAAATACTTGCGCTGCAGCATAAGACGCATTGAAACCGCAGCGAACGCCTCGTCCCCTAACTCGAGATCAGCGATTCCTGAAAAGGATTGAGAATCGAACCGGGCCAACTTTTCATCCAGTGGAAGCACTCCGACGAGCCTCTTGTATACGTCGATCGTATACAGATAAAGTTCGTAAATGCTGTTATCTTCCAAAGCCATCACGCTCCAACACCCGCGCCCAATAATCCGACATCACCATACAGGTTCAAGGCCACCCGGCCTAGCCATGGGACCCATCTGGCAACCGCAGAAGCATCGATATCGCAACACCAACGGCGTGCCGCGCGGCACCGTCTACAAGTATCTCGCGAAAGACAACCCTCTCGTTAGCCCGAACACACTTCCGTCCCCAGTTCATCCCATACTCGCCAAACGAACAGGAGGTGCAATCCAAGTCTCTGCTAGAAAGCACGCACTTCTTCAACTCAGCATGTTAGAATGTGAAAATAATTATACATTCGTTGGGTAATTTTTTTAGCATTGGAGTATATATGAGCTATATTCCTCGTCCGCTCGGAGCTCGAATCGTCACAGCTCACAGCAATGTAGTCGTACTCGAAGGCGCGCGCGCAGTCGGGAAAACAATGCTTGCAAAAAAGGAAATCGTCCCTTATGGATACGAGTACGTCACGCTTGCCGACGATGCCACTTATCAACTTGCGAAGACCGACATCTCAACATGGGTACGCAACTTGCCAAAACCTGTCATTATCGACGAAGCCCAACGCATCGAGGCGCTTCCGCTCGCCGTTAAAGAGGTCGTTGATGAACTCGGTGCAACGCGCTCGAGCCATGGCACTCCCCAATTCATTCTAACGGGCAGTGCTTCTCTGAACAGAAAAGGCCTCGATGGCCAAAACCCCCTAACCCGTCGCGCCCGCAATTTCGAATTGTACCCACTGACGCAACGGGAAATCCACCTCACCTCGAGTAAGAGCATAGTTGATCTTCTCTGGAATGCTCAGCCAAACCTGAAATATCAGTCGTCAATGGACGCAAAAGAAATCTCAGTCCTTCTTACCAAAGGAGGCTTCCCGCGATATGCCCTGAACAACATCGTTTCATCTAGCGAGCTAAGCCATCTAGTCAAATCCGACATCGACAACACACTCGGTGACGCCCTTTTGCCCGGCGAGAAAATCGACATCGCCATTGCGAACGCCATTCTCAAGTCGTTGTTCGCTCTTCCCGGCAACATCCTCAATGTATCTCGAATGGCAAGCGAGCTGGGAAGAGACGGCCGCACAATCGAACGCTATATCGACATATTCGAAAGGCGATTCCTCATACGAAAGCTACCGAACCTCGCCCTTCAAGCCCATAAGCAAACGCAATCACGTCCCAAGGTCCATCCAATCGACTCTTCTTTCAGCATCGAGGAATTCAAGCAAGCCGGGAAAGACATTTTCGGAGACGACCGCACCTTGCTCGGCAGCGTGCTGGAGTCTTATGTTGTAAGCCAGATAGTTCCCGAAGCGCAATGGTCAAGCCGCTTTCCCGAGGCTTTTTACTGGAGACAAGCAGGAAAGCAGCCAAAAGAAGTTGATCTGGTGCTGCTGAACAACAACGAACTCATTGGCATAGAAGTGAAGGCGGCGAGCAATGTGCGCCCGGCGGACTTCGACGGGCTTAATGCCCTATCCGAGGACCCTAGGTTTATACGGGGCTTTCTAGTGTATACCGGAAAGAAAATAATTCGTCATCGCGACAATATCTGGGCAATCCCCCTTGAGGCCCTATGGAGCAATGACGCTTTTGAGGATGCAGCCAAGCCACGGCTTTCCGCAGCAGCGATAACCCAGACCCATGCAGAAGAGGAGACATCTTTGACCACCGTAGACGCGTCTTTATTCTTGAGCTATCGGCATTCTGACAACGATTACCTAGATGGCGCAATCACGCAGCTTGTTGAGGAAATAGCTAAAAGCTATGAGTTTCTATATGGAAACACGCTTGATGTTTTCATCGACAAGAAGTCAATCGAATGGGGACAAGACTGGCAGCGAGAGCTTGACAGAAGAATTGAGTCTTGCAGCATCATCATGCCCGCCGTAACGCCCGGCTACATCAAAAGCGAAGCATGCCGCAAGGAGCTATTCGCGTTCAATGACAAAATCGCAGCGCGTCCAAATTGCAGGATTATGCCTCTGATATGGCAAAACGCAGAGTTGATGCAAAACTATGACGATATGGCCATCGCTATACTCAATCGATATCAATACGAAAACGTAGAGGACCTCCGTGGAGTAGACCCCAAAAACCCGCAATACCGCAATCGCATCGAAGCGCTGGCTCGTCGAATCCATTCTTCTGCCGCAGAGGTCAACACAGCAACCCATAGCAACAGCGATATCGCAGTGGAATACGCGGGAAACCCTGAAGAAGGTCTGTTGGAAAAACTTGCCGAATGCGAAAGGCAGATGCCGGTTTTCACGGAATCGTTCAACAGTGTGGCCGAAAAAACCAAGCGATTGCTTGAAGCGTTCAAGGAGCACCCCACGCCGAATAACGGGCAAGCCACCGATTTTGTAAAGTGGACGACAGAAATCGATACATGCACCAAATCCGACACCGAAGCGCTGCGACGCGATCTAGGCACCGCACGAGAATCGTGGAATGTCATGCTCGAGGCCCTTTCGAGCTACGTCAGCGTCGCTATCCTCTTGACAGGATCAATGGCCAAGAAAGAGCAGCTAGAAGACGCATACAGCATGATCGTCTCCTTCAAGAACACTCTTAATATGCCCGAGGACGTTAAGATGGCTTCTTCGTTGATGAACGGTTTGCAATTGATTTCCCCAAAGCTAAAACCCTTAAGCGAAAGCTTTATCGGCGTAATCGGCTTTTTGAACGATGTAAAGGCCTCAATAGACCCATTGGAGCAAAAGCTCTATAACGCATTGGCAAAAGAAGGTTAGCGCCTGCTTAGTGCAAAGCAAGAAACCTATGGGCTTCCCTATCGTGGCCATTCGGAGCCGCAGCGCATCGGCGATGAAATCGTACTCTGCGAGTATATGCTGTACAAGGATAGCTTGCCCGTTAAGCCCGGCTTGGACAAGCTGTTCGGAGACTGGCATTTCGCCTGCGTCGATCTCGAGAGGACCGGCGACAAGGTTGCGTACGAGGACTGGAAAGATCATTTTGAGGGGTAAAAAAGATGGCAGACAACACGTATACGGGAACTCTGAAATTCAAAGACGTTGATTTTGTCTTTGTGTTCGATGGCTCCGAGCTTGTCCTCATTCCGCCCAAAGAACGCAAGCATGACATTATGTGGGGTTGGCTAAAAAAAGAAATTGCACCTGGTGTGTATACATCCGGCGCCCCTTTGACTGTCGATGTGCCTTATCTTGACGGTTTCTGCAACGAGACAGGCAAGCGATTGGTTTTTTTGATCAGGGAGAGATCGACTGTCGGAAGTCGAAATTCAACGCTGTATATCAACGTTGCTGGATATCTGGAATGCAGCCCGAATACTAATGTTTTTTGCAGGATGACTCTATCCGGCAGGGCTTTAAATTACATTCATCCGGTGAATAGGGCATTCTCGCAAGTGTTTGATTTTGACGACCTTACGGAAAAGGGAATCATATCTATTAAGACAAATGGATTCGACAGAACTACGACCGAGAAGAGAACATTTCGCTTTGAGGGCAGGGATATCGCAGCGTATTTCTCAGTTGGGTGGACATGCAGCATGAAAATTAGTAGTCCACCCATCACCCTTAACTCCAGCATGATTTTCGAGTTTGATGAAACGGACGATTACTGGTTCTTCTATCGCTTGTGGCATGCAGCTGAAGACTTCCTCAAATATCTGACATTCAGCAAAAACACGTTAATTGAGGATTGCAGCCTGCAGGTTATGTACGACGACTCGCATTACCTCAGCGCTGCTGAATTCAAGCTAGCGAGATCTGCAGAGCCATTTGACGCCAAGCCTCTTGAAAAGGGTCGATACATTGAGCTGTCTTTGCTAGACCCGTATGAGATAAAAATGTTTGGAGCGATTGCAAACGGAGAAATCTACCTAAGGCATATTCCTGAAACATACGAAGCGGGACATACGCTCGACGCATCGGACTTCGTGTTGACTTCCGCAGCATTTGAATGGGAATTCAATCAAGCGTATCCAAGCGGAGTTGTCAAATCAGAAGCTCGAGTGGCTGCCGAGCAACGAGTAGCAGCCCAGATGGATAAGTGCATTAACCAAAGCTCAGGAAAAGCTAAAGCAATATTGAAATATGCAAAGAAGAGCATCGGCTTTAGCAATCTGGAATCAAAGATAGTGCAGGCTGGTCGAGATTTCCATGAAATGATTGGGGCATTTGGAAAAGGTCTCTACAAAAGGAATGATGAGGAGTTTTCCTACGAAGTCATTGGGAGCAGGCTGGCTGAGCAAAGAAATGACTTTGCCCATGGAAATATTGACAAGGATTTCAAAGGTGCTGCCATTCTCGATTTGCTGTTTCTTCGTTATCTTGTCTATGCAATGCAGCTGAAACGCATCGGTGTCTCAGCTGCAAATACTCGCAGAGCGATAAATGAACTATTTGGCTTAATGTATTACCTCCCTGCAGAAGACGGTGACACGGAGACGGTGGTCAAGAACACTGAGATAAATGAGCCGAACAATGAAACCGATGGCAATGCGGGCGAAATCCTAGAGGCGGAATAGGATGGTTTCCGGCTGCTGCGGAATGTACGTTTCATGAGCCAACAGAGAAATCAACCTAACTGGATTTGGGATGCGGTGAAAGACGATTATTCACACGAACAACGCCATCGAGCGGCTCAACAGGGAGATAAGGCGCAGGGCCCGCGTCGTCGGCACGTTCCAAACGAGGAATCCGCGCTGATGCTGGTTGCCGCCCGTCTGAAATACGTCGCCAACAGCGAATGGGGCTCCCGCCGATACCTGGACGCGTCCCTGCTCAAGGAGCAGCCGTACCGGCGGCTAGCTGAATTTGTGCAAACCTATTGAAGGTTCCCATGTCGCGCCTTGCAACGTACCCTATGAAGGGCATCGCAAACCTGCAAGGTCGGAAAACGTTCGCGATTGCATGGACCATACAGAGGCAAGTGTTAAGACGCGGTATCTTTGACGTTCGCTATTATTCCAGCTCGGCCGGCCCAACGTTACCCATTCCAACCTCCTACAGCAATCCACCGCCCTAATTACCAGACCGCCCTTCGTACAGCGCATCGCCGTAATCCCCGAACAATAGGTACGCTTTCTGGATTCTGCGCCTCTGCCTGTCCAGAGCCTCAAGTTCCTTGTCAAGGTCGAAAGCTCCAATATAAGTCTGCATCATGATGCAATTGTCCACTGAGACCGTTTGCTCAAGCCCGCTCACCAGACTCTGCGACAAGTCATGCATGCTAGAGCCGTGCAAGTCCCGGAAATGCGTCGCATCGGCGTCTTTGTACAGATCGCCGTCAACAACATCGCACATCTTCCTCCCAAGCGGAACGTCAACGCACACCTTCCGAAATGCGCCATACCAGCCCCGTCCGCCTTCCCGAAGATACGAGTAGTCGCCCTTCGCGAGCGTTGCGAGTTTGACACACCCACGGACAAGCCGGTCTTTGAACACGTTGGGCAGATCGCACGCTACCATGAACACTGGATGGACGTAATCCATGACCAACGTATCCCTTAGACCCTTGTCGTCGACCCCGGCGACAATCTCTCGCCATGCCTTCAACGACTTCTCGTAGCGGATCATCAGCCTGATGGAATCGAAGAGCGCATTGTTGTATTGCCGGAAGACCTCGAGGAACGTATCGCCGAAGAAACCCCTCTTCACGGCATGGAACGGGATATGCGAATCATCCAGCACCATCCGATAGTAGAGCGCAGGGTGTCTCTCCACCAACCCGGCAATCACCTTGGCGAAACCATCGTCATTCATCTCAGCCCCTTCTCTCATCCAATGCCCCAAGCCTTCGCAAGGTCCCGGTCGAAGCTCATAGGTTGTTTCTCAAGCTCAAGGGCGTCAACCTGCACGCGCACCGGGTACGTCGTCGCCGTGCCACTCACTATGCAGCACCCCTGCGGAAGCACGGGAATCATGCTCGCATTCGCTCCGTCGATGAACGAAACAGCTTTGCCAATCGCCCTCAGGTCCTCGTCGTTCACGAGTCTATGGATGAAGTAGTTGTGCATCTGCGAGAGAATCGTAGGCGATATGTCGGCCGGTCGTTGGCTGCACACGGTGAGGTACATGCCAAATTTGCGCCCCTCCTTGACGATTTCCTCGAACGTCTCAAGTCGATAGTCGCGCCAGTTCTCGCTCTCGCGCTGCGACGAGTACGACAAGATGTTGTGCGCTTCGTCGACGACCAGGTGAGCACTGCTTCCACGCTCGTTTTGCCCGCGCCCCTTCTGGAACTGATAGAGCGTCTTCGCCACGACGAGCGGAACGATCTTCTTCTGTTCAAGGTTAACGTTGAGCAGCGAGATGACGGAGACATCGGATTTGAAACCGCCGATGCAAGGCTCGTAGAGCTTTGAAGCCTCCCTCAACTCTGCCGAATAACGCTGTATCAAGGGCGCAATATGCTCACGAGTAATCGTATGAGAGCGAACCGCCTCAATAAACCGATATCGCGCGATGAATTCCAGCAGCGCGGGAGTGTCAGAAGCCAATGATGAATAGTCCAAGCTCTCATAGCATAAATCGGAGAAAACTTCATGCACATCGGCGGGCGAGTAAAGTAGCTTCCCACTATCGCGTTTGTGGAGCGCATAGTTGTACTTCTGATAAACCTCAACAGAGTCAAGCGCCCTCTCCAGACTGCTTACATCTACTCCGGGGACAAGCGAAAAGAGCCTTACCAAGTCCTCGCGCTGCTCATCGAAAGCGGGGCCGCAGCCGCAATAGCCTTCCAGAAGCTTTCTGACCATGCCGCGCAGGTAGGCACCGGGGTCGTTTGTTTCCAAAATCGCCCCAGCTTTGCGAATGCACCTTTTCAAAAACGGCCGTTGCGTCTTCTCGGTCGCCTTGGCTAACATTGCCCACATGTCCACATCAAAGAAGAAGTCAAGTGGAACGGGGATTTTGCCGCCGGCTCCCGTTCTAGTGCTTGGTCCGTAGACTACCTTGTCCTGACACAATACGGTCTTTGCAGTGTACTCACCATTAAAGTCGATGAAAACGAACTTGCTGCTACCGCATCCGGCGCGCTGCCCGAGACAGTCGGTGAAAAGTCGACACAGCGTGTTCGACTTGCCCGAGCCGGTGTGCCCAAAGATTCCAATATGGCTTGCGAACAGCGCGTTGAACGGCAGCCTCACGTCGACCCCGTCATGCCCGACCAGCTCCCCTACCCTGAAGCCCGCGCCGGTGGCTTCGACGGGCGAATTAACGGCCGCGAGCTGCTCAGGCGAGAGAAGATATGCCTTCGAACGCACCAGGGGCAGGACCTCAATGCCGCGGTTAAACCTCCCAGAGGAGAAGCTGCCGAACACCGAAACGTCGACGTAGCGTTCAAGGTACGAGCCCGGCGCTTCGCGCCTATCGGCCCCTTTTGAAGCCACAGCCCTGCTTTCCTGCTGGTAGTCCCCTTCGACTACCCCGATTACATCGTCGTAGCCGCAAGGCAAACGGAGGTACCCGCCAACGGAGACGCCGCGCACGAGCTCGCCGTGGTAAAAGACGCTCGCCTCGTTCGCCTGGCTGTACACCTTCACTTTGACCTTGGTGCCATGAACATCGGTGACCTCTCCGATCAGGAGGAGGTCACCGCTCACCTCGCCACGCATCTCAGCACCTCGGTGAGCTCACCCAACTCTATCTCCTTGTCTTCCCTGGGGACAAGGAGATAGACATTGTCGGCATTGGGGAACAGGGAGCGATACCAGACGGCGTCGTCTCTAGTGTGGCATGAAATCAGTACTATGAGCTTTGGATTCGACCGTATGGCCCTCTTTGTGAGCTCAAGGATATGCTCATCGGCGAACGAAAACCCGAACACCAGAAGCAGTGCGTTGTTGCGGTCAAGCTCGTTGGCGTAAATGCGCAGTAAATCGTAGTAGCTTTGCTCAAGAACGGTCTCCTCAAACTTCCGCTTGGCAGGATTCACGATGCAGAGCGTTGAGTCATAACTCTTCCCGAATGCTTGGAGCAAATCCACATCGTCATTGGAAAGGCGGGAGACAAGTTTCTTGAACGATTGTAACGACGCAGCGTTGCACGGGTCCTTCACCAACGAGGTCAGCTCAGAAACGGCAGTGAGGTCAAGAACGCCATCGTCACCCTCAACGCAATCGTCCAAAGTGCTCTCGACGTTTGAGTACACAACCTCTTTGCGATCAGATTCGCCTACCCGTCGCCATGTCAACGACCCGTGCGCCTTCAGCACATTTGCAGTCGTCACCTGCGAGGTGTACTCCATGAAAAGGGATTGCTCGCACATAAGCCGGCTGAATGCGGAGGGGTCGAACCGCGGCTTTCCCCGCCCAACAAAGCCGTCGTTGAAAGGAACGCCGAGACTTTCGAGTGAGAGCTCTATCAATGGGTCATAGTTTGTCGTGAAGAAGTTCACACGTTTCGGGAGGGTTGTCGTCCCTCGATTCTCGATGAGCCTACACGCCGAGGCGACAAATGCTTTCTGCAACTCAGTGGCATCCGCCTCGCGAAGGGGGTGCATGATGGATTTGAAATACTCCACCCGCAAGAGCGCCCGTGCTGAGAGCCACATTTCTCTCTCGTTTCCCGGACAATCGCGTATGCGTTCGTCGACCGTCTGAAACCAAGATTCCCGTCCTTGTAGGACAGGAACCACACTGCCAGAGAAGCCAGAGCCCAGCAAGACATTGATATGTGCACTAGCAAAGACCTTGCGCAGGAGCTTCGCGTTTTCTTCTCCGATGGGCAAGTTGTCGTTATCGTCAAAGGAAACGATTATTTCTCTCAAATGACGTTCACTTTTATGCTCCACGCAAGACCTCCTTGCCAGCTTTTGATTCAATTATATATCGCTCTTAAAGCACCATCGCCGCCGACGATCGCGTCCCGTATGTTGGCGTAAGGGGCCGCTTCCCTGGCCGTAGAAAGCAGGAAGCGGTTATCGCCTAGAATTCTAATTGCTGAAGTCAGGATTCGTGGAAAGGCAATAACCGCATATGGACAAGATACACGAGATCGCGGGCGGCGGCGCCCTGATGCCGAGCTTCGACGACGGCATGGTGAACATGGCCGAGCCCATAAGGGTGATGGCCGAGTCGTTCATCCAAGAGATTATGGACGCCCGGGGCGACGAGGCATGCGAGGCCGGCAACCAGCTCTCCTACATCTGGCTCGACGCCGCCTACATCAAGAGCCGCAGCGAGGATCGGGCACAGTCGACCGCGCCCGTCACGGTCACATAGCCGGTCCATAGAAACGTCCGCATCCCCATAACGCCCTCTCGTTATTTCGCCTCCAATGCGCAAGGAGCCTACCAGCTTCTTCGGCAGAGACCTCGTTCTTATCATCATTGTCTCTATTCGCAATGCAGAAAGCTGCCGCAACCAGCTGGCAGTCTTCCGGCAACTCGAAAAAGCTGCCGTCTACGCGCGCCTCAGCAAGAAGACCGTTGATCTTTGCGAGCTCGATTACCTTTGCGATACCCGCCTTATCGAATGTGAAGCTCGTTGCTTCGTCGCCGTCCCGCGAGATATAACGCACCGACCCGAACGAGAGAAAAGACGCGCACCCCGCCCCGTCAGCATTGGCAACCCTTTTCGCATAGGCCATGAATTCATTGGGTTTATGCTCCTTGAGCAAGATCAACGCATAATGACACTCATCGTCTAGGAACAGGTTCCTCGTGGCGGCATCCTCAATCACCCTGGCGCAAACGGCATCGGAAAGCTCGAAAATGTCGCCTTCGGGCAAAAGCGTCTTGCAGCCACCGTCTCCCCTGTCATTCAGGCTGTTCAGCTGCGATATCAAGAAAGGCGTGAGCGGACAGATCACTCTCCCCTTGCTCTCGTCCACCAACGCTCGCAGAATCTCGCCAGACTTAGCAGGCCCCAACTGTTTGAACAGCAACTCGATGAGTCTGAGGAGTTCAAGGTCGGCACTCGTCGAGGCCAAAGGGGCATAGCGCTTTTCCTTGCTCAGACCCAAGGCCAAAAGGCACGCTTTGGCGACGACTTCGGCACGCCCTTCCTCCAACGTCGATACGCGGGCCCTCATAGCCGAGACAAAGTCAATCATGCTCCCCGCTTCGGCGTGCCTGCGCAGGTCTTCGAGCAGCACTCCGCCCTCGCTCACATTCAACGCATCCTGTACCTCGTGAACATCGATTCCGTCCGGCATGTTCGAATGGAAGTATAGATCGAAGGAATCGGCCCGCCAGATAGTGTTCAAGGTCTCCCTCGAGTAAGAGACGCAATGACTCATGCCAGTTATATTTGCCACCCGCGGGAAAAGCCTGCAGACGGCCTCGACCGCCCACTTGGCCTCAGAGCTCGGGACTATCTCAGAAAAAAGCTTCTCCAAATTGGCGAGGCTGTCTTTCGGATCCATGTTATTCATATACAACGAAGATCCGATCGTGCCGCAAAGGAGGTCCTTGTGCACGCGAATCCAATCAACGAGCTTTGGCACCTTGAGCTCCAGCACCGCCAAGGCGACGACGTCCTCGAAGCAGCAGAATCGCGGCAGGATGCTTAACTTCGCCTTTAACGCGTTCGAGAAGTGCCGAACCTCCCTTATGGTGAAGAACCGATTGTTCAGAAACGTCAGGCAGACGCCGTTCCACCTCTTGTCGTCAAGATCCTCCCGCTTGTAGGCAAACGCCTCAAAAATCGCGTTGATGTCCTTGAGAAGCATCCGCTCCAAATCGCCCGATGAAATGGACGGCAGGCGCACAGGGACCTGGACCACCTTCTCCAGGTATTCAGCGCCATCGCACTTCTGGACCTCACTCAAAGCCCGCGTAACCACCTCCTCATCGAAAGAAAGAAGATAGTTTATTTTGGGAAGCTTCGCCAGAGAGGCGACGAGCTGAAATACCATACGCACCTGATCGTTCGGCAGTCGATCGATGTCGTAGATGATCACTACGACCCGCCCATCGAACTTGAGGAGCTCCTCCTCAAGTCTCTGTTTCTTCGCGGAGACGCTT
>OFMS01001850.1_pt1 | contig 12483 bp, 9 predicted proteins | sample 1541871 | NCBI WGS metagenome assembly OFMS01 (sample SAMN04209251, study PRJEB22552) | human gut metagenome | biome: gut; material: feces | host: Homo sapiens | place: USA: Oklahoma
TTCACGCAATCCATTGCCATAACTTCATAGCCCTTCACAAAGTCAGCTAATGCAGCTTTTAAAACAGGCTTAAGCTGATCTGCATCTATATTAATATATCTTGATATATCAGCTTTAGATATTAAAAATGTATCATTAGTCAATTCAGGTATAACTACATTTATTCCATTATTATCGATATTAGCTGTAATGGTATATTCTGCACTATTCTTACCCTGCATATAATCAGTATTATCATATATCAACTCCGATATATTAATTTTTACAGTATAGTTATTGGCACTTACATCTATATTGTTTATATATTTTTCAACTGTGCTTTGTAAAAGTTCTCCAGATTTCAACATCGTTTTTAAAGCTTTTTTCTCTGGAGAAGCATACATTTGTGTAACGCCATATGCCGATAATATTATTGCTATTACGGAAAGAAATATTATACCAGCCACAGCACGCTTTACATTTTTCTTTTTATTCTGGCATTTCATCAGCCTTACCCTTTCTTTCATACCTTACAAACTCATAACATATATCAAAATATGTATGTTCATCACTCTGTCCTGTAATTCTCCAGTCTTTAAGCTTATCGAAATCACTTATATAAGTATCAGCTTCGTAAGTATAATCGACCTTTGTTATATGTGCTGTATCACAATATGGAAGGAATTCTTTGTATATCTGTCCACCACCGATGACATATACATCCTTACTATCCACATTTTTTACCTTCTCAAGCACATCTTCAACACTATGGCATAAACATACGTCTTTAGCTTCATAATCTTTATTTCTTGTAAGAACAATATTCTTTCTTCCAACAAGTACTGACTGGTTAGGAAGTGCTTCTAATGTCTTTCTTCCCATAATAACAACTTTTCCATAAGTTTCTTCACGGAACAGCTTCTTATCCTCTGGAATATCAACAAGTTCTCTTCCTTTATTAGCTATTCCCCATTTTTTATCAACAAGTGCAATTAAATTCATAGTTTGCCTCCTACCCAGGCTGGCACATATCCTTTGACACTTATGCCCTCCTGTGTGTATTCCTCACTTTCAAGCTGTCCGTATTCTCTTATAAGTTGGATTTTGCCTGCATCGCTGTAAGGAAATACTCTTTCTATTCTAATTCTGCTCTTTAATATAATATCCTGCACATCTTCCAGAAATTCATCTATTCCCACACCCGTCCTGGCTGAAATATTCTCAACATAATCAGCTTTGCTGTCCTTGAGTATAGGAAGTTCGCCGTATTTATCACATTTATTAAAAAGTGTAATTATCGGCTTATCACCTACATCTAACTGCTTCAATGTCTCATATACTGTTGCCATATGTCTTTCGTAATCATCATTAGAGCAGTCCACAACGTGAATTATCATATCTGCATATTTCGCTTCCTCAAGTGTACTCTTAAATGCCTCTATAAGATTATGTGGAAGCTTTCTGATAAATCCAACAGTATCTGTCATAAGCACTTTTTCCTTGTTAGGAAGTGTAAGTGCCCTCGTTGTAGGATCAAGTGTTGCAAACAGCTTGTCCTCAGATAATACACCTGCATCGGTCAGCCTGTTAAGAAGTGTTGACTTACCCGCATTAGTATAACCTACTATAGCCGCTACTGGTGTAGAACTGTCCTGTCTGTTCTGTCTTTGCACATCTCTGTGGCTCTTAATCTCCTTTAACTCACCTGACAAATGAGCAATCCTGTCCCTTATTATTCGCCTGTCTGTTTCTATCTTCTTCTCACCCGGTCCTCTTGTTCCTATTCCACCACCAAGTCTTGAGAGTGTTGTTCCAAGTCCTGCAAGTCTTGTTGACCTGTATTTTAACTGTGCCATCTCAACCTGTATTTTACCTTCACTTGATGAAGCTCTTGCGGCAAATATATCAAGAATAACCATTGTTCTGTCCATAATCTTAGTATTAAGAACATCTTCAAGATTTCTTAACTGTGCTGGAGACAGCTCATCATCACATATTATTCCTGTTGCACCAAGCTCATCTATCATAAGCCTTAATTCTTCAAGCTTACCCTTACCAATATATGTTGCAGGGTGGAAGCTGTCACGCGGCTGTATCATCTTTCCTACTGTGACCGCTCCGGCAGTCTTAGCAAGCTCTGCTAACTCCTCTAACGACTTCTCGCAGTCGTCAAGAGGATTTAACTCTACGCCGACAAGTACAACCTTTTCCTGCTCGTCATCTGTATCATATAATGCCATATTTTCCTCCAATTAATTTTATTATGCCAGAAGCAGATGTCTTAACATATCAATCATCACAAAGCATTTATTATATAATAATCTATTCTTTTGCTATGCAGTCGCTAAGATAGTTAGATACTTCCTTTTCTTCCGAATAATTCATAACATTTTCTGTTATCTCTTTTACTTCCTTACTGCTCCACGAAGCTATCTCTTTTCTAGTTTCAAGCACCCTGCTCACTGTAACAGAGAACTCATCAAGTCCAAAATTAAGAAGAAGTGGTATCATTCTTTCATCTGCCGCCGCTTCTCCACACATTCCTGCTTCTATACCTGCATTATGTGCACACTCAATTATGTGTTTAATACTTCGTATAACGGCTGGATTGAGTGCAGAGTAAAGATAAGCAACATTCTCATTGCCTCTGTCAACAGCAAGTGTATACTGTGTCAAATCATTCGTACCGATTGAGAAGAATTCAACCTCATGTGCCAGTACATCTGCCATTATTGCCGCGGCTGGTGTCTCTATCATAACACCTATCTTTATGTCCTTATCATACTTAATGTCTTTCTTGTCCAGATCCCTGCATATACCATTTATAATCTTCTTAACCGCCTGCACCTCTGTAACAGAAGTTATCATAGGAATCATAATTCTTATATTGCCATATGCACTTGCCCTTAATACAGCCCTTAACTGGGTTGTAAATATATCTACCCTGTCAAGGCAGAACCTTATGGCCCTGTATCCAAGAAATGGATTTAACTCCTTTGTGAGTCCCATATAAGGAATATCTTTATCTCCGCCAATATCAAGCGTTCTTATCGTAAGCTGTCTGCCATCAAGCACAACTGCTGCTTTCTTATATTCGTTATACTGCTCCTCCTCTGTTGGGAGTGCCTGCTTGTTCATAAATAAGAATTCCGTCCTGAAAAGTCCGACACCCTCAGCTCCAGCCTTTACAGCTTTAGCAGCCTCATCAGCATTGCCTATATTAGCAGCAAGCATTACTTTTCTGCCATCCCTAGTAACAGTCTGTTTATCTATATATTTTTTAAGTTCCTTAACTCTTTCATCATATGCTTTTTTCTTTTTATTATATATCTTAAGAGTTATAGGTGTAGGATTGACGAATACTTCGCCGTAAGCTCCATCAACTATAACCTCCTCACCCTCTGCTATTTTACTGCATATATCCTTAACACTTAATACAGCAGGGATTTCTAATGCTCTTGCAAGAATTGAAGCGTGTGATGTATCTCCACCTTTCTCTGATATAATACCGGCAATATGCTCTGTATCCATATTAGCTGTCATAGATGGATGGATTTCATCGGCAATAATAACAGTATTATCAGAAAGCTTAGTAAGATCAATATGCTTCTGTCCCTGCATTATTGCTATAAGACGCTGTTTCATATCTTCAATATCGGCTACTCTCTGTGTCATCGTATCATTGTTAAAGCTTAAGAATATGTTCTTTAACATCTCACAGGTATCTTCAACCGCAGCTTCTGCATTAAGCTTGTCATTAGTTATAGCACTTATTACACCACTGGTAAACTCAGGATCTCTTATAAGATATTCCTGATTTTTTAATACAAGAGCATTCTTATCATCACCATTAAGCTTCTGTGACAACTTATCCACAAGCTCATTAGTTTCCTGTATGAACTTTTCCACAGCCTCATTGAACTTATCAACCTCAGCTTCTGTATCCTTAATCTTAACATGGCTGACAGCATTCTTACACTTATGGATAATAAGTGCTTTTCCTATACCAATTCCCTTAGATGTACCTATACCTCTTAACATATAGACCCCCGTTTCCGCGTACATTTACGCATATATGTTACCAAGCTAATCACTGGTTAAATACATACTTTATCATATTAATCAATGTCTCACTTGTATCTCTTGAATATATAACCTCTCTTGCCGTTACAGGTTTGTCAGTTATTATATTATCAACACCTTTATTAGTAAGATTCTTTATAGAAGCGTCATTATTAACAGTCCACGCATATACCTGCTTTCCTGAATTATGAATAGCATCAACAACTCTCTTAGTAAGGAACGAAGCATTGACGCTAAAGAAATCCACGTCATCTATCTCATAGAACTTTCCATAAGCCACCGATAATATATACCCGACTTCTATGTCCTCATCATAAGACCTAACAGCCTGCAATGCACTATAATCAAATGAGGTGATAACGCACGAATCCTGCATTGAATATTTCTGTATAAGCTTTACAACCTTCTTTGCTACCTCATCACTGTTATCCGCCGTTTTAATCTCTATATTAAGTTTAATCTTTCCTTTGGCAAGCTGCAATACTTCTTCAAGTGTTGGAACTTTCTCGCCCTTGTACTCCTCTGAATACCAATACCCGGCATCAAGTCTTTTAACTTCTCTTAAAGTAAGCTCCGTAATATTCTTTAGAACACCTGTAGTCCTGTATGCTGATGTGTCATGCATAACAACAATATAGCCGTCTTTGGTCATCTGGACATCTAACTCTATAACATCAGCCATATCTTCAATCGCCTTACTGAATGCCGCAAGAGTATTCTCAGGTGCATCTACTGAAGCACCTCTGTGGGCAGTTATATCCGTATTGTGGAATATAGCCACTCTCTCAAACGGATTATTATTAAATGACCCAATTATATATATAATATCAAACACTATGGATAATACCAGCACAACTGCATATATTATCCTGTTGACCCTTGCTGAACCTTCGTCAATATCCACGAATTCAAATTCAATATCATCCAGATCGGAATATTTATAATACATATATGAAATCATTGAGAATGAACAAGGTATTGATATAAACACAAGAAAAATCTTCACACCGGCCCTCAATTCCCTAAGAACTGATAAATATACCGCACTTCCAAGATAAGCCATATCCAACAGCTTAACACCGCCTATAAGTATAAGTGAAATAACTGTATAGAACACTGCTATAGCTGCAAATATTGCAAGATTATATACAATAACAGACATAATTACCCTTAATCTGTTATTTCTTACAATCTGTGAGCTTTTCTTATATGACTGTCTGAAATTCTTCCCCTCCATCATATATATATTAAATGAGAAAATGCCTCTTATAACATAATAATATATAAGAACCATAACTATTGCCACAAGCATATATATCATATACCTGTTTCTTCTCATCGTACTTCCGATAAGATTGCTCAATGTATCTGAATATATAAGATTAGCGACAATTGTAACATTTATAAATATAATAGAAATAAAGAAAAATAAAAAAAGCGGTATGCTTTGAATTCGGATTAAATTTTTAAGACGCAGGTACGCATTATATATATTATCAATTATAGATGCGTTATTACCTTTTCTCTTAGTTTCAAAGCACACAGCCAAATATGCCATCTCGTAAATGCAGTAACCGACAAACAGTATAATGCCTGTAAACAAAGCTATAATAACAACAGGGTTTGTCAGTGCCTTTACAATATATTCATTTGTTAAATATCTGATTCCTGCAAACTTCATACAAAGATTAATGGCGGCAGTTAATATAGGATATATAACTGCTACTGCCAGTAACTTATATGTCAGTTCAAACAGAATTACGTGTCGTTTGCTCCTGCGAAGCAGCCTGACATTATTCTTAAGACTTTCTAACATTGTCCACCCCGCTGATTATCTATGAAAAAACCTCTGAAGGCTGCCAGCACTTGAAGCCTGTGCAACTACACTTTCCATTTTCTTATTAGCAATTCTCTTAGTAAAATGGTAAGAGAAATCCACAACATATGATATAACAAGCACAATTGATAACACTGTAGTTACCCTCATATCCATACTGAATACAACACGTTCTACCATTTTATTGAATACACTGAATATAAGAACTGCTAATAACCCCCAGCCAAGAGTGCTTTGAAGGCATATTATTCCTTTATAATTAAATCTTAGATGGTCGTAATTCCACCATACTTCACCAAAAAGCTTCTGCATAAGTCTTGCTGTCATATACTCAAATATTGTCGCACATATAGCACCAGCAATGTATAAAGCAGGGTAATTACCCTCAATTGGTGCAAATATATGAAATGCTATAAACACGCCAAAGCCATATATAACGCAGAACGGAAGCTTGGCAAAACCCCTGTTCTCCCAATATCCAAGCTGTTTTCTTATGACTATACATTCCATAGCCCAGCCAAAAAAACTATATATAAAAAACCATACCGCTAACTGGTTAACATTCATTTCCCTAAATGTAATATCAAATATATTATACATATTAATACAACTTTCTTTCATCATTACCATAATGGTTATCTTTTAACATTATTATATATATTCTTATATACATAATAAATGCAAATGTCAATACTGCTGCACACACTATCATTATAACATATTGAAGATTAACCGGCATATGCGGAAATGCAACTAAAGCAAGCATACACACATACAATACTGCTGTACATACCTTGCCATACCATTTAGCACCATCTAATCTCCTATTCGCCCTTTTCATAACTACAAGACCCATAAGTGCCATAACTACCTCTTTGACAATAAGATATACAGCAAGTATGCACATATATTGAATATTAATAGCCAGAGTAACTAACATTGCAAGCTGCATAAGCTTATCTGCTGCCGGATCAATAATCTTACCCAAATCAGTTATCATATTACAACGTCTTGCTATCTGCCCATCAAGAAAATCTGTTATCCCCGAAAGCATTACAACAAGTGTCGCAACATAATAATCCACTGGTTCTTCTGCCGTAAAATAAAGATATACAAACAGCGGAACCAGTGCAATTCTTATATAACATAAAATATTGGGGAGTTTAAAAAGATCTTTAACCTCAAACTTAAACTTCATTCAAAATCCTCAATTCATACGAATATCTATAGATATCACAAGTGAAATCCAACACTTCTATATATAATATCCTATATAATAATACCCTTTATTGGCACAATTATAAAAGACTTTCAAGTGTCTCCTTAACTGCCTTAATAAAACCTTGTGTATTAAGTGTTACAGGATTACCTAATGTAGTAATAAGTGCTAAATCCTTAGTCATCTTACCATCTTCTACTGTCTTGATGCAAGCCTTTTCAAGTGTATCTGCGAACTTTGAAAGCTCTGGAAGTGAGTCGAGTTCTCCTCTCTTTCTTAAAGCTCCTGTCCATGCAAATATAGTAGCAATAGGGTTAGTAGATGTTTCTTCTCCCTTAAGGTGCTTGTAATAATGTCTTTGAACTGTTCCATGAGCAGCCTCATATTCATAATATCCCTGTGGAGATACCAGAACTGATGTCATCATTGATAATGAACCAAATGCTGTTGCAACCATATCTGACATAACGTCACCATCATAGTTCTTGCATGCCCAGATATATCCACCTTCTGAACGGATAACTCTTGCAACTGCATCATCTATTAATGTATAAAAATACTCAATTCCTGCTTCCTTGAACTTATCAGCATAATCCTTATCATATATATCCTGGAATATATCCTTAAATGTATGATCGTACTTCTTAGAGATTGTATCCTTAGTTGCAAACCAGAGATCCTGCTTAGTTTCAAGTGCAAAATTAAAGCAGCTTCTTGCAAAATTCTCAATAGAATCGTTAAGGTTATGCATACCCTGAATAATTCCTGCCCCCTTAAAGTTATGAATAAGCTCTCTTGATTCGTTACCCTGCTCATCTGTATATACAAGCTCTGCCTTGCCAGCTGCTGGAATCTTCATCTCTGATGCCTTGTATACATCACCATAAGCGTGTCTTGCTATTGTGATAGGCTTTTTCCAAGTCTTAACATATGGCTCAACACCCTTAACAATAATAGGTGCTCTGAATACAGTACCATCTAATATTGCTCTGATTGTTCCATTAGGGCTTTTATACATTTCCTTAAGGTCATATTCCTTAACTCTTGCTGCATTAGGAGTGATTGTAGCACACTTGACAGCAACACCATATTTCTTAGTTGCTTCTGCTGAGTCAACAGTAACTTGATCATTAGTTTCATTACGATGGACGAGTCCAAGATCATAATACTCTGTATTAAGGTCTACATAAGGTAAAAGCAGTTCTTCCTTAATAAGCTTCCACAATACTCTTGTCATCTCATCTCCATCCATCTCAACGAGTGGTGTTGTCATCTTAATCTTTTCCATTACTAATCCTCCATATTGTGCATTTAATATTGGAACTATATCCAAGCTATTATTAAAATTTGCTTACAATTATAAAATATTTTTATTACTTTGTAAATGCCTGTTTTGCCATAACAATTATCTTGTATTAAATATCCCAGTTTGCTATAATTACATAATTGATTTACATAGGGTTTGCCATTTACGGTGGCTGTTATTCTAAATACTGCCGTATATGTTGTAATATTCGTGTAAACATTATTAATATGCAGGTTTTATTGTGCCTGTATTTTAAAGGATTATAGTAATAAATCACATTTAAGAAAGGACGGTTTTGTAATATGTGCGGATTTGCTGGATTTACAGGATACCTTGAAAATGGTAAGGATGTACTTACTGATATGATGAATAAAATCATCCACAGAGGACCTGACAGTGCCGGTCAGTATATAGACGACAAGGCTTATATGGGCTTTAGAAGACTTTCAATCATCGACCTTGATAACGGAAGCCAGCCTATGTTCAACGAAAATAAAAAGATTGTTATCACATTTAATGGTGAAATATATAATTATCAGGATTTAAGAAAAGACCTTATTGAAAAGGGGCATATATTTGCGAACAACTCTGATACAGAAGTTCTTATTCACGCTTAAAGAATACGGTGAAGATATGTTAAATAAGCTTCGTGGTATGTTTGCATTTGTTATATGGGACAGTGAGAAGGAAACTCTCTTTGGTGCAAGGGATTTCTTTGGAATTAAGCCTTTCTACTACACTGTAGTTGACGGCAACATTATATATGGTTCTGAGATTAAGAGTATATTGGCACACCCTGCATATAAGAAGGAAGTTAATGATGTTGCTCTTGAAAATTACCTCACATTCCAGTATTCAGTGCTTCCTGAAACATTCTTTAAGGGTGTATACAAGCTTATGCCAGGTCACTGCTTTACTTTCCATAATGGAGAAATCAACATAAAAAGATACTGGGAGCCTACATTTGAAGCTGATGAGAGCAAGTCTTTAGATGAATTCGTCAAAGAGATTGACGATGCTATGCACGACTCAGTTGAACACCACAAGATTAGTGATGTTGAGGTTGGTTCATTCCTTTCAAGCGGTGTTGACTCAAGCTATGTTGCCGCTACATTTAATGGTGACAAGACATTTACAGTTGGATTTGACTACGAAAAATATAACGAGATAGATTACGCTAAAGCCTTATCTGAGAAAATCCAGATAGACAATTATTCTAAGCTTGTATCAAGTGAAGAATACTGGGCAGCTATCCCTAAAATCCAGTATCATATGGACGAGCCTTTAGCTGACCCTGCTGCTATTGCCCTTTACTTTGTAAGCCAGACTGCTTCTAAGTATGTTAAGGTTTCAATGTCAGGCGAGGGTGCTGATGAGTTCTTTGGCGGATATAACATTTACAAAGAACCTCTTGATACAGCAGGCTATAGAAAGCTTCCAAAGGGACTCCGCAAGTGTCTTGCCAATGCTGCACAGGCTGTTCCATTTAAGTTCAAGGGCAAGAATTTCCTTATAAGAGGAAGCAAGGATATTGAAGAACGCTTTATCGGTAACGCATTTATGTTCAACGAAAAAGAACGTGCCAAGATATTAAAGAACCCTACTGGAAAGTATAACCATAAAGAACTTACTAAGCCATTTTATGACAAGGTTAAAGATAAAGATGATGTAACTAAAATGCAGTATATAGATATTAACTTCTGGCTTATCGGTGATATTCTTCTTAAGGCTGATAAGATGAGTATGGCACACAGCCTTGAAGTAAGAGTTCCTTTCCTTGATAAGGAAGTATTCAATGTAGCAAGAACTCTCCCAACTAAGTACAAAGTTAATAAATCTAATACTAAATACGCTATGCGTAAAGCTGCTAACCAATATCTTCCTGATATGGTTGCTGAGAAGAAGAAGCTTGGTTTCCCAGTGCCAATCAGAATATGGTTAAAGGACGAGAAATATTACAATATGATTAAAAAAGCTTTCACAAGCGAAGCTGCTAACAAGTACTTCAACACAGATGAGCTTGTTAAGTATCTTGATGAACATAAAGAAGGCAAGGCAGATAATTCAAGAAAAATCTGGACAGTATATATGTTCCTTGTATGGTACAATGACTTCTTTGGTGACTCAGAATATGCGGCTTAACTACAAGACTGCGGTTATAGCTGTAATTTTTCTGAAATTCAGGATTTGAGAAAAATTTCAAGAATTAAATATAAAAAATTTCAAGAAATTCAGTATTTTAAAGAAAATCAAAAGAAAACATCTTAATTATAAATAAAAAACTGTCCTGTTTAATGATTAGATTAATATGAGCTAATTATATCTGCTCACTTTATCCAATTCATTAAACAGGACAGCTTTTTTATTACTCTACATTCTTTAATGCTTCATCCATAGGTATCTTCTTTATCTTATACATCATAAATACTGAAATCAGAGCATACACACCGATATTCAGCACGAACATAACTACGAACAGATATGGTGCATAGTAGCAGGAAATCCAGCCGGACATTTTCTCCATAAATACCCTGAACAGGCTATTCATAATTACAACTGATAATGCAATATTGATAACAACTGATATGACAACCACTATTGTTGTTGAGGTGACATACAGCCTGCTTATCTCACTGTTGGAATAACCTAATATCTTAACCATAGAGATTGATGTTGAATTCTTCTCAACAATAAGCTTAGTTAACAAGAACATTAATACTGCAAATAATACAACTGCAAAGACTTTAATAATTCCAAATACTTCTCCCATAGAACGGTCAAGCTGTCTTGAAACCTTAGTTAAATCATCAAGTGTAATCTCTGTTGCAATATATTTCTCATCAATATCAAGCTTCTCTGATGATAAGTAGCCTGAATAGTAATCATCCTCTTTGTCGAATAGATTTTTAAAATATCCTTCATCCATAAATACTGCAAATGCTGATGGATAATCATACATATCCTTAACTGTAAATGTATATTCCTTGTCCTCATATTTCTCTTTGAGCGTTATCTTATCACCCTTATTAATCTTGAACTTTTCAGCATAGCCGTGTGACACATACACTTCACCATCTTTAAGCTCACTACTGTTAATGTCAACATATTCGCTGTCATCAGCAATTCCGTATATCAATACATCTTCACTCTTTAAACGTCCCTCAAGTGTTGAAAGTGTCCTGACACAGTATTTCTCTGCGGCCTCATTATCCACCTCAACCGGAACTTTCAATACATACTGATGTTTAGCTATAAGTTTGTCCTGTATCTCATTCTGGTAATGGTCAAGAAGCGGGGTCATCATAATACCGAACAGAAGGAGTATATTGGCAAATAATATACCCACAAATAATGTAATGTAATTTGGCATATTCTGTATAATTATTCTTAAACGAAATCTGTTAAAGAACTTGAATCCTGGCAAATGCACAGCTTTCTTCTTCTGTCTTACAGCCAAGTCCTTTCTTAAGAACTTAAGTGGTGAAAGACGAAGCCTGTAACCTATGAGCAATACATTTATCACTACCATTATTATAAATGGAACAACTGTTGTTAATACAAATGCTTCACCATTCCAAAGTGTTGTATAAGTTGTAAGCGAATAACTCTGATAATATGTATCTACAAATATATCCTTAAACCATGTATATCCTAATATGTTACCGACAAGTGCACCTGCTAATGTAACAATAATCGGTAGAAGAATATAATGTAACAACAGCTCTCCCCTTGTATATCCCGAAGCTCTTAAAGTACCAATAACATTAGCTTCTTTGAATATTGTATTATTAGTTGTAACTGCAAATACAAATGCCATAATAGCTATAACAACATATAAAAGAACTATCATCATAGCCTTGTCGCTTCCCATATCATCACCGGTAAAATGTATCGCCTGATTAAGATATCCTGGAATATAATTAGTAAGTATAGCATTATTAGATATTACTTTCATAAAATCATCTGCCATCTCTTTTTCTTCTATATCGTCTGCAGGCTTATTATCATATTTCCACGAATATACATAATGAATATGTGTATCATCATACATATCAAAAC
>OFMS01001853.1_pt1 | contig 12476 bp, 8 predicted proteins | sample 1541871 | NCBI WGS metagenome assembly OFMS01 (sample SAMN04209251, study PRJEB22552) | human gut metagenome | biome: gut; material: feces | host: Homo sapiens | place: USA: Oklahoma
AATGCCCAGGCGCGAACAGGTTGACCGGGCAACCGAAGCCGAGTCGCCGGTAAGCACGCGCACCTCAACGGAAAGGTCGGACAGCGCGCGCACGGCGGCGCGAGCGCTTGCCTTGGGCCGATCGAAAAAGCCCAAAAAGCCGCAGAGCACCAGGTCACCCCAGTCCGAAGACGTTGTGCTGTAGGCAACGGCGAGGACCTTGATGCCGTCGGCACGCATGTCCTCGGCAACCTCATAGGCGCTCTGGCGGCCCGCGGCGTCCATGGGGACGAGTTCCCCTTTAAAGTTGGCCCAGGCACAACGAGCGCAAACACTCTCGACCTCGCCCTTTACGATGGTCAAGTGATTGCCAGGGCGAGTCTGCAGCCCCAGGCAACCAAGCGCCCCAGGCATGGCATCGAGCTTAACACCCGAAGCCTTGGTGACGTGGTCTAAAGGATCAGATGCGTGCAGGGTAAATGCGCCTGCGAGGTCTTTGGCGGCGAGACGCAACTCGGGCGCGGCGCACGCGTCGGCAATGGCCCGGTTGAGCTGGTTGGCGGCCGCCCCCTGGCTCGTACTCTCCAAATACGCCAGGTTGAGCGTTTGCTCGCTTTCGTTGCCCAGGATATCGGTATAGTACTCGAGCACCGCGGCGTCCTCGGTGAGCGTGCCCGTCTTGTCCACGCACACCACGTCCATGGAGCCCAGTGATTCCATGGCGTCAACGTTTTTAACAATGACCTGTTTGTTCTTAAGGCGATGCGCGCTGCCCGAAAGGCACACGCTTGTGACGACTGGCAGCATCTCGGGGACCAGGCCAACGGCCGTGCCCAGGGCAAACAGCAGGGCCTGCGGCCAGTCGCCCAGCACAAAACCTCGAATCATAATGACAAACGGCAGCACGATGAGCATGCACCTCACCAGGGCGGCACAGATGCTCCTGGCACCAGCGCCAAACTGCGTGCCTAGCCGAGCGCGCCGCGGCGATGTGGGCGGCTCCTCGGAAACGCGAGCGTGAACGGTTGCCGAAGCCTTTCCGTCAATGATGGTCGTTCCAGCACGGACGGCCTCCCCTTCTCGCTTGACGGTCTGACCGCTCTCGCCCGTAAGCGACGATTCGGAGACAAGGATGTGGTCGCCCTTGGCAAGGACCGCATCGACCGGGCAGAGCATACCGGCATACAGGCGAATCACATCGCCAGGCACGAGCTGGTCGGAATCGACTTGAATCCAGCAAGCGTCGACACGTTTCCAAACGGCCGCATGGTTCGCCTTAAACATGTGCCGGTCGAAGCTGCGCTTGGCTTCGTTTTCGTAGAACAGGCGCACCAGGCCGCCGACCAGCCACATCAAAAACAGCACGGCAGGTGCGAACACTCCTGTCTGGCCTTGCGCCTGCGGTACGACGTCGACCAAAAAGGCCAAGCCGGCAAGTGCAAGCAGCAGCGACGAAAACGGATTAAAGAACGATTTTTTAATCATCGAAGCCTCTTTCTAGCATGGCTTCGATTGTATCCGAGGCGTATACCAGCATCCCCGCCCCAGACCTTGCGACTTCCTTGCTTTTACGCGTGACAAAGTTTTGCTATTGCTCACTTGCGCCGCACTTGGGATGCAGGGTAAACAGTGAAGGAGCTGCAGAGCAGGCCTACGCTCCAGTTGCCGCTCAAAAACGCCGTGACCACGTCGCAGATATCCTTGCTCGCGCTCATCTTGGTTGGGGACATCGGCCTTCTGCTCATTGCGGTGAGTATCTTGCTCTATGCTCTTATCCAACGCTAGCCCAGACTGACGCGCCCCGCGCGCCGCAACGACCGCCACGACACCAAGGACCGGCAATGGCTACACTTTCCGAACAAGAACGCAAGCGCATCCGGCGATACTGCATCTACCCCAAGATTGCCGGTGCGGCGCTTGCCATGGCATTCGTGCTGCCATTTTTGATCATTCCCTTCGAAATGATTGACGACATCGTCTTTCATCACGAAGGCTTCCAAGAGACGGGTATGATGACCGCCCTGGTGCTCACCGCCATCGAGCTCGTCATATTCTGCTACTGCACGCTCGCGCCACGCTTTGGTATGCGCGGCAAGCAGTGGAAGAAAATGCAGCGCCGACTCGTCGTCGAGCAGACCGAGAAAGACCGCTCGGCACAAATCGCAGGCGTTGTCGGTACGCAGGCCGCCGCGCGCTTACTCAAGAACAGCGACAACGAGACCGCACGCAATCTGGGCAGCGCGGCAGAAGTCGCCGCTGCCGTAGGCGCCGTTGCCACCGCAGCAGACGTGCTTACCGAGAGCTTCGCTAACGCAAAGGCCATGGCGGAGGCCTGCGGCTTGCCTATCCCCCGTGCAAAAAAGTGGATCATCGCGCTTGTGGCGCTACCCCTCGCAATCGTATGCGGTGCCTATATCCCGCAGCTGGCGCAGGGAAACACCGAGATGCAGGAGAACGCCGCGGCCGCGGCCGAGCAGATCGCCATCGCCCGCAAGACGTTAGAGCCCGCATGCGAGTACGTGTCTGCCGATGACCCTTACGAGCGATATCAAGATTACGGCTATCACGTCCGCGGCTACTTGCACGACGGCGACTCCGATACCCAGAAGACCTATACGTACCTGGATTTCGACAACAAGGGAACGCTCAAGGAAGTGAGTTACGTAGCAGAAATCGACCCCGATGCGAGCCTTGAGGACAACCTCGCCCGCATCGAGCTCGACTTTGACGAGCTTTCCTCTGTCGTCCAAACCGCAGACGTCAAGACCGTGAGCCCCGAGCTCCTAGCACCGCAAAAGCTCCCCGAAGAGTTTAGGCAGGCTTTCTTGAACGGTTCGCTCTACGAGAGAATCTCCATCAGGACGAGCGACGACCCCGTCAAAGCGTATTACTCGTTTGACACGGATCCCGAGGACGAGTTTGACGAGTACACCCATCCAAGCATCCGTATCACGTTGATGGGTAAAACGAGCTAGGCGCAGGAGGGGGGCTGCCCCTTCCCCCATGTGGCAAAGGGACAGCCCCTTTGTCACATTATTCCGAGCGCAGAGCCTCTACGGGGTCTTTCTTAGACGCGCTGCGGGCCGGCAGCAAGCCAGCGACGACCGTCAGCACCACCGAGATCGCGATGAGCGCCAGCGCGTCCTGAACGGGCAGGCTCATCAGGTTGGGAACCTGCTTGGTCGCAAGCGCCCAGGCATTGACCGGGAGGCTCACGAGCACCACGACGGCGATGGCAAAAACGCCGGCGATGAGGCCCTCGATAAAGGTCTCGGCATTGAATACGTTGGCCACGTTGCGTTTCGACGCGCCGATCGCGCGCAAGATGCCGATCTCCTTTTTGCGCTCCAGCACGCTGATGTAGGTGATGATGCCGATCATGATAGAGCTCACCACCAGGCTAATACTCACAAACGCAATGAGCACCAAGCTGATGGTGTTCACGATATCGGTCACCGAGCCCATGATGATGCCCATGTAGTCGGTGTACGAGATTGCCTGCTCGTCATGCCCGGCGGCTTTGACCTGCTTGTTATACGCATCGATATGGTCGAGCACGTGCTCCTTGGCCTCAAAGTCGCGCGGGAAGATCTTGACCGAGATGGGATCTGCCTCGTCCGCATAACACAGCGTGGTCAGGTTGTTGTCGTAGGTGAGCTGCGACGCCTTCGCATAGCTCATCATGAGCGAGCTCAGGTCCTCGGCATCCATGTTGAAGTGGATAGCACGGGCAAAGGCGCTCGCATCCACGTGCATGGCGCTCGCCAGGTTGGCAAAACTCGACGACATCTGCGTCGCCATTTGTCCCATGAGCCCCGCCGCGCCTGCTTTGAGCTGGGACGATACGGTCGTCGCAATCTGCTCGCTGATCGCCTTCATCACCTGGTCCATAGCCTGCTGCAAATAGGGCGCGAGCTGTTTTTGTGCGTAGTCGGTCATTGCCTGCTGTAGCCGCTCAGCCAGCACATCTCCGCCCAGCGCCTTGAGCTGCGCTAAGCATTGCTGCGCCGCGGCATCGTTCTCAAGATATGCCGAGAATGCGGCGGCAAGCTTTGTCGCGTCCTTAAGATCTTCGGGCGTCAGCGCCTTAAACTGATCGGACTGCATAAAGCCCTCAAACAGCTGGTTGGCAAGCGCGCCCACCTGCTGCATCTGCTCGGGTGTGAGTTCCAAGCCATCGAAGACTCCCGAGAAATCGGGGGCCGGCGCCTTGGCCATGATGTCGTTGAAGTCGATGTCCTCGCCAACGCCCGAAAGGTCGATATCCAGGCCTGACAAATCGATGCCCGAAAGGTCCATACCGCCGGCCACACCCGAAAGCGCGGACGCATCGAACGAGAACGCGCTCTTGAGCGCCGCCTCGTCAACGCTGAACATGCTGCCCAGGTCCACGCCCTGCTTGGCCTCGCCCTGCAACTCGTCGAACGTTTTGCCGGTAAAGACATCCGTCTCGGGATGAGCAAGCTGCTCCTGCACAATCTTCGAATCGGCCGCGCGCTCCATAAGCTGGCGAGTCAGCGCATGTGTGTAGGCGATACCGGGCGAAAGGGCGCTCGCGTTGGCCGTCTCGTTGGGCCGTACCACGCCCACAATGCGCACGTCAATGCCATCGGCAACCTTGGCCGCCATGAAGTCGGCGTCACCGGACATATCGGCCCACATACCGGTCTCTTCGTTTTTGCGATACGCATCTGCCGGCGACAGCACCTTAAACGTGGTGGACAGCGCATCGTCGTAGGTAAAGTCGGCAGCGGTCTCGGGCGTCTCGATCTTACCGTCGGCCGTCATGGCACTGTTTACCAGATCGTTGAGCTCATCGATATCCAGCGCACCGATGCTGTAGAGCGTATAGTCGCCCACCGTGCCGCGGCTCGAAAGCACCATTACGGCTTCGTTGGCAGACGTGGGCCAATGACCGGCGACGACATCGTACTGGCTGTCGAGCAGACTCTGGTCGTCGATCATCTCGTTAAAGACCGAGGTTCCCATGGATTCCATGCTCACCGTTGCCGCCGAGCTCGCGCCTCCGCTCATGGCCTCGGTCATGGCGTTGGGCACCAGCCGGACAGGCTTCTCATCGCCCTTGCCGGCACGATAGACAACCGGCGATACACCGTAGCCGTACTGAATGGCGTTGACCTCTTTGTCGATACCGTCGCCGCCGTCGTCAAGCCATGCCTTAAAGCTCGTCATGTCGTTGGACTTAACGCTCGCAAACATATCCTTTACGGTCGTGACCACGGGAATCTTATCGGTTTCGGCACTGTCGTCGGACGAATCCACGTTTTCAGGCGAGTCATCATCCGCAGCCCCCTGTCCGCCCATCATGGACGACAGGTCGTAATCCTGCTTGGAAATGGTGAGCGGGTAGCTCGAGAGCGTATCCTCCTCGACCTTTTTGATGTAGCCGTTTACGCCATTGGAGAGCGCCAGGATCGCCGCGATACCGATAATGCCAATCGAGCCCGCAAAGGCAGTCATGGCCGTGCGGCCCTTCTTGGTCATGAGGTTTCGGGCAGAAAGCCCCAGCGCCGTCACAAAGCTCATCGAGGTTTTGCGCGTAGGCTTGGCCTCGCGGTGCGCGGCCTTGGCAGCATCGAAGGGATCGGAATCGTCGGTGATCTTGCCGTCCGCCAGATTGACGATGCGCGTGGCATATTGGTACGCCAGCTCGGGATTGTGCGTGACCATGATGACCAGGCGGTCGCGCGCCACGTCCTTGAGCAGGTCCATGACCTGTACGGATGTCGTTGAATCCAAAGCGCCGGTCGGCTCGTCGGCAAGAACGATCTCAGGATCATTTATCAGGGCGCGGGCGATGGCCACGCGCTGCATCTGCCCGCCCGAAAGCTGGCTCGGGCGCTTGTTAACGTGCTCGCCCAAGCCGACTATCTCCAACGCCTCGCGCGCACGCTGGCGGCGCTCGGCATGTCCCACGCCCGTGAGCGTGAGCGCCAGCTCCACGTTTTCCAAAATGGTCTGATGCGGAATGAGGTTATAGCTTTGGAACACAAAGCCGATGCGGTTGTTGCGGTAGGCATCCCAATCGCGGTCGCGGAAGTCCTTGGTCGAGATGCCGTCAATCAGCAGGTCGCCAGAATCAAAGTGGTCGAGTCCGCCGATAACGTTGAGCATCGTGGTTTTGCCCGAACCCGAGGGACCCAGAATGGCCACGAACTCGTTATCGCGAAAAGACAGGCTCACGCTGTCGAGCGCCACCTGCGTAAACGACTGCGTAACGTACCTTTTGCAAATACCTTTGAGCTCCAGCATGGACGGCAACCTCTCCTGCGCAGGCACCCTGCCCGCTCTCCTCCGCCGTTCGTATTCGACGCGTTTGTCCTACTCTATCCCCATTTTTTGCCGACGCCAGTGAGGAATGTAACAAACCGCGCCAAAAAACGAACGGGACGGCGCCCAAAAGAAGAGGTCCCGAGCGGGACCTCTATATGGTGGAGCTTATCTTGAAAGGTAGCGGACTACTTCGCACAGCGGTGCACGATCATCGCCATGCTTTACGCGTTTTCTACTGCTCGCTATTCGCAATCGCCTGGTCGATAAGCTTGTCGAGCGCTGCGCGCTGCTCAGCGGAGCTGATGGCGCCCACGATGGGCTCCCCTACGATGTTGCCATTCTGATCGATGACATACGTTGTCGGGAACGAGAACAAATTTGACGTAAACTTACCGGCCTCGCTATCCGACTTGAACCAGATGTTCTTATATGTCACGCCCTTCTTGCTCAGTACGTCCTTGGCATCTGCAATCTCGCCCTTGTTGCCATCGAGCGTAAAGGAATTGACGCCCACGACCTGGCCGCCCTTCTTGGCAAGCTCCTTATTCAGGTCCTCAAGGTCGCCCAACTCACCCACGCACGGCTTGCAAGTGGTGAACCAGAAGTTCATGACGGTGACCTTGTTCTTAGAGAACAGCTCGTCGCTGTTCACGTCGTTGCCATCCAGGTCCTTGCCCGTAAAGCTGGGGAACTTCGTCGCCTCGCTCGAAGCATTGGCACCAGCCGTCATGCCAGCGGTCGAAGCGTCGACGCTCTCGCCTGCACTCGGCGTGCTTCCACAGCCGGGGAACTCCTTCTCCAGGCTCTCGAGCTTGTCCTCGATCTCCTTGATCTGCTGTGCACCGGCCTTGAGTGTCTTAAGCTCATCCGCCGTGAACTCATCCTTGGCGCCGTCGATGGTCTTGAGCAGAAAATCGCCGTAATTGCTGCCGTCCTCAATCATTGCCGAGTCTTTATTTGCCGCATTAAATACCTTTTCCCACAGCGCGTTATCACTCGAAAAGATCTCGTTCTCCTTCTGCATGAGTTTTGCATACAACTCGGCGGCCTCGTCGGCATTGGCCGGCTTCTGCGCAGTGAGTTCTGCGATCTTAGGATCGGAGCTCGCAGATTCGCTCGCATTGCCACCGGGCGCCGAACATGCCACAAGGCACAAGGCCAATACCGGCACCATAAACAGGGCCGCAATCTTAGAAAGCTTCATAGTCATTCCTCCGTTTTGTCGAAGCTTGTTTACTTTTTATCGGCGGTCAAGGGAAGCTTTTCCGCCGACACATCCAGGCCATAGCGATAGCTGATGGCATCGACAGGACAGGCCCCGATGCACTTTCCGCACCGGATACATTCGGCATGATCGGGCGCGCGGACCACATCAACGTCCATCTGACAAACCTTTGAGCACTTGCCGCACGAGACACATTTGCATGCATCGACCCGAATCCCCAGCAGGGATACCTTATTCATGAGCGCATAGAATGCGCCGAGTGGACAAATCCATTTGCAGAAGGGGCGGTAGAACAAAACGCTCAGCACTACCACGGCAATGAGAACGGCAAGTTTCCAAGTAAAGAGATGTCCCAACGCAGATCGAATGCCGGCATTGGCAATGGCCAGCGGAATGGCGCCCTCGAGTACGCCCTGCGGACAGATGTACTTACAAAAGAACGGGTCGCCCATGCCCACGTCGTTAACCACCAAGACGGGTAGCAGCACCACGGCAAACAGCAACACGACGTACTTGATGTACGTGAGCGGCTTGAGCTTTTTCGTGGAGAACTTTTTGCCGGGAATCTTGTGCAGCAGCTCCTGCAGCCAGCCAAACGGGCACAGAAAGCCACATACAAAGCGTCCCAGCAGCACGCCGAGCAAAATGAGCGTACCGGTAACATAGTAAGAAAAGTTGAACTTGGACGAGCCCACCACCGACTGGAACGACCCGATGGGGCACGCACCCGATGCCGCGGGGCACGAATAGCAATTAAGTCCAGGTACGCAGACTGTTTTTCCCGCGCCCTGATAGATGCCGCCTTTGGCAAAGTTTGGCAGGTGAATGTTGGTGACGAGCGTCGCCGCCGCCTGAATGAATCCGCGAAATCGAGCCAAAACATGCGACGCAGTGTTTTCTCTTTTATCCAATTCCGATACACTCCAAGCACAGCCTAATCGCTTTGGCCAGCACGGCATCTGCCTCGCCACGCATAACGCCAAAGCACACCATGGCAATTCCGACGATCAACAAAGCGACCTGTACCACGGGTTTTACCGCTTTGAACAACCTGACCACTCCTTTCGTTACGCGACCATTGGACCATATCGGCTATAAAATCCGTGTTAAGCGCGATTTGAAATGTGCAAGGAGACTGTTATGCGTATTTTGATCGTCGAGGACGAGCGGGCGCTGTGTGACGCAATCGCGCGCAGCTTGCGAAACTTGGCGTACAGCGTCGACTGCTGTCACGACGGTCAGGAGGCGCTCGACCTACTGGACGTTGAGACCTTCGACCTCGTGGTACTCGACCTCAACCTTCCCCGTATCGACGGCATGACCGTACTCAGGGAACTTAGGAAAACTGACTGCGAGACTAAGGTACTGATTCTGTCCGCACGTGGCGAAGTATCAGATAAAGTCGCCGGACTCGATGCCGGCGCCAACGATTACCTCACCAAGCCGTTTCATCTGGACGAGCTTGCGGCAAGGATTCGCAGCCTTACCCTCAGACGCTTTACACAAAGCGACATAGTATTAACCTGCGGAAAGCTCCGCTTTGACACCAAGGCGCGCATCGCTTCCGTGGACAGTGAGGCTTTATCTCTTACGCGCAAGGAAACGGGAATCTTGGAATACCTGATGCTTAATCAGGAGCGTCCGGTAAGTCAAGAGGAGCTTATCGAGCACGTTTGGGATAGCAGCGTGAACAGCTTTAGCAACGCAACCCGCGTTCACATCTCGTCGCTCCGCAAAAAGCTACGCAGCGCTTTGGGATACGACCCGATTCGCAATCGGATTGGAGAGGGCTACGTTATGGAGGATAGCGAATGAAAAGGCTTTCTCTGCAATGGCGCATAACGATTATGACGGCACTGCTCACGTGTGCAGCATGCGTGCTGACAAACTGCCTGGTCGGCTATACGGGCATGCGCTACATGGATGCCATCGGCAGTAACATCTCGGCCTTTAACGCAACCGGCGAAGATTCGCCCCAGGCGTTCGACCCAACGAAAGCGACCCCCGATGACAAGGTCACGATCGTCGTAAACGACGCACAGGAGTCTTTTGGCACGACAACCTGGTGCATCACGGCTGGAGTCACACTCCTTGGCGGCGTGCTGGCATACTTTGTGAGCGGCCGTGCGCTCAAACCGCTACGGGCTTTTGCCGCCCAGGTTGAGCGTGTGCAGCCTGACAACCTAAGCGAAATCAGACTCAGTGAAGATGTGCCCACCGAGCTACAACGATGCAGTGCCTCTTTCAACGACATGATCGCCCGTCTTGGCGAAGGGTTCTCTGCACAGCGTCAGTTTACCGGCAACGCCGCACACGAGCTGCGCACCCCGCTCGCCCTTATGCAAGCACAGATTGAACTATTCATTTCCGAGCGCTCCGGTTTGCAACCCGAAACGGCCGAGCTGCTCGGCCTGCTACAAGAACAAACTGAGCGAATGTCGCGGATGACCAAGGTGTTGCTCGAGATGAGTGAGCTCCGCAGCGTCCCTTGCGGGGACGCTGTTGAACTTGGTCCCTTGTCCGAAGAGGTCCTCACCGACCTTGCGCCACTTGCCGAGAATAAGGGCATAGCCCTCAATTGTGCTGGAGACGTTTTAGTAATCGGGAACGATGCGCTCCTCTATCGGCTGGTGTTTAACTTGACCGAAAACGCCATCCGTTACAGCCGCCCCGGCTCGACTGTCAACGTCTCCATTAGCGACAGCGACAACCACGTGCTCCTGCGAGTCAAAGATGAGGGCCCGGGAATACCCAAGCAGTACCGAGAGAGCATCTTCCAGCCGTTCTTTCGCCTGGATAAATCCCGCAGCAGGGCATACGGCGGCGCAGGACTCGGGCTAGCGCTTGTTTGGGAAATTGCAGCGCTTCACGGCGGCACGGTAGAGGTCGAAACAAGTTCCGAGAACGGGACCACCATGCTCGCGACCCTCTCAAAGGGGGCCACCACGTGATCCGACTGTCCAGGGGTCCCACTCGGCATTGCGAAACGCGTCCCAAAACTTGGACATGAGAAATGGGAGGCAGTTCGCATCTGTGCCGAGGACGAAGTCCTGGCGGGAATTCAGGATGCGCAGAGGAAGCTTACGGCAGAAAACCCCGACAGAGTCGTGACCGTCGGCGGCAACTGTATGGCGTCGCTTGCCCTCTTCGATTACCTGCACGGGAAATACGAGAACGTTGGAATCGTCTGGATCTATGCGCATCCGGATGTATCCACGCTGAATGATGGCTACCCCAACGCTCACGCCATGGTACTTGGCAACCTTTTGGAACAGGGTGCACCGCAACTCGTTTCGCGGATGCGGCATCCGGTGTTTAAGCCGAGCGATGTCCTGCATGTCGGGCTACAGCAGCTCCACGACTATCAGGAAGTTTGCTTAAACAAGCATAGGTGTTGCGGTTTTAGCCGATGTCCTCATGGAGGAAAACGACATGCTGGGTCTGTCTGATTAAAGTCCAACAGTTTCCATGAGGCATCTAGCACGGTAAAAGCTAAAGACCCGGGAGACCCCAAACTGTCAACCATCTTTACGGGTGCAAGGGAAACGGGCAAGACAGCCCCCTCTCGCTCCTATCCGAAACGGCGCTTGAACACGGCTGGATTGCAGCGAATGTCTCCGCCATGCCCGGCATGCTCGAAGATATCATCGAGCACACAAAGGAGGCCGCAGGCCGTTACCTCTCGCAGCCCCATACACGCGTGAGCGGAGTTCAAGTTGGGCAGCGGGGCGGTTTAGCGCGCCAATATAATCAAATCGTGCACTTCCATAGCCTCTCGTCTACGTGGTGTACCGTCGTCTCCCCTTTTATCAGAGTTGGGCGATTTCAGGCACCCGAGCTGAACTCAAATTGAACTCAACGATGCCTTATCGGTCGAGGGCGTCCTAGCGAGAATATACAGAGGCGCACATTTCGCAGGGAACCTCCCATTCGTTATCATATCGGGATGCTGTCAAGGCAGCGTCAATGCGTTCGACCTACACCTTCTCGCTTTTCGAGGCCTCGTCTGCAGGACCATCGGAATCGATACGGAATCGATCGGCATACCATTCATCCGAAGCAATCACCTTATGGAGCATCTGGAGATGCAGGTCGACATAGTGGCAGAACGCCTTGCCGCATTCCACGAGAGGCGCATTGTTTCTCTCGTTGGGCTCGGCTCCAAAATTAAACTCGACCTCATAGCCCTCCCCAGGCACACCCATGCTCGGCAGAACATCAATGGAGAAGTGGACGAATCCAGACGTCACCTTGTATACATCTTTTACCTTTGGATCGAACTTCTCGAGTAAGTCTTGAAGTCTTCCATCGGACATCTTCTCACCCGAGAAATCTTTCAGCTTGTTCACAGGCACACCTTGAAACACCTGCTTGAGAAAGTCATCCTGGTCTTCGGCGGCGAATAATGCGAATGTCCGCAGGCAGACTCCAACCTGTGCGCGGAGAAGCTGGGCGACGCAAACAAGATTCCTCGACTCGAGCATGGAGATGAATCCGTCTATCAGTCTCATCGCATACTCAGAGGAGGATGCCAGATATAGATCCCATTGGGTAAAGTCGCCGTTCATGAAGGGAATCACTGCATTGCGCTCGGCGACTCTCAAGGCACTCAGGCTTTGTTCTATTTTCTCAGCTTCTTGTTTGAACTGTTCGCTATCCAAAATGCCCCCAAATGCCGGCTTCTCAACAAATCAAAAAAGCAGGAGAGATAGAGATTAGGTTCCTGCTCCACTGAACCCGCGCTTCCAGTCGAGACACTCCTCCTCGAAGATCTCCCCAGAGTCCCGTCTCTCGCGCCCCTCACGGAACTGTCCATATCAGTGTAGCCAATCCAAGCACAGCCCCACCGCACGGCCCAGTCGCTTCCGGTCCTGCGTGGCCCCATGAAGGCGGAAGGGCGTGGTTGTCGTCATCGCGTTCCTTTCTCCTCATACCTTTTGGGCATGCGTCACGGGCCCCCGCGCGGCGCCGAGAGCGA
>OFMS01001876.1_pt1 | contig 12298 bp, 5 predicted proteins | sample 1541871 | NCBI WGS metagenome assembly OFMS01 (sample SAMN04209251, study PRJEB22552) | human gut metagenome | biome: gut; material: feces | host: Homo sapiens | place: USA: Oklahoma
ATATTTATTCTCTCCCCGTCAGCCTACCTATAAACGAGTGTATGTACTTTTACTGCCATCTTACACTTTTCGTGCGTAACAAGTTGATATACAATGGTTTCGAGAGTGTAAGATGATTTCAAAGCATCATACACACCCCTGCATACATCTTACACATCACACCCCGCAGCCATGCAGCCGATTTGGACGTATGCGGCGGGGTTTACACCACAGGGACGTAGAGAAATCTGTTGGAGCAACAGACTTTTCTGTTCCCCTATGCCATGATATCGCCCTCCCGTGCTTGTGCTGTGTGGCAGTATGTGGGGTGTGTAGGTGGTGTGTAGGTGGATTTGGTAGTATCCTACACTGAGTAAAGTGTTGATAGTCAACAAGTTGTAGCGCGTTTGTGTAAGATGTAGGATACTCTGCAAGTAAAGCTTTTGTAGTATGGTGAAGGTACCGCTACCACTAAACGCAAGCACAAAACGCTACCATAATCTGCACATCTTCGTATCTGCACACCGGCACATTCGCGAGCGAAAGCGCACGACACATTTTTCCTGTCATTTCTTCTGTTTTCTGTTACTTTGCAGTACCTTTGCTCACCAATAAATAACAACATTGCACAATGAAGATACTGCATACAGCCGACTGGCACCTGGGCAACACCTTTCACGCCCACAGCCGGCTCAATGAACACAAGCATTTCCTCAGATGGCTGCTCGGTGTGCTCAAGGAGCGACAGCCCGACGCGCTACTCATTACGGGCGACGTGTTCGACTCGCCAAACCCCTCTGCTGCGGCCGAGGAACTGCTCTACGACTTCTTGCTGCGTGCCACACTCACCGTGCCGGGCCTGCAGGTGGTGATGACCGCTGGCAACCACGACTCCGCCGGACGCCTCGAGGCCCCCGCACCACTGCTCAAAACACACAACATATACGTGCGCGGCACCATGCACTACACCCCGCAGGGCGAGCCCGACTTCGACTATTACCTGCTCCCCCTTGCCGAGCGCGCCACGGGCCAGGCCGCCTGTGTGTGCATGGCTGTGCCCTATCTGCGCAGTGCCGACTACCCCATGGGCATGACTCCCGAGCAAGGGCTGCGTTATGTGTTTGGCGAGCTGCACAAGCACCTGCGCCAGTCAGAGTTCAAGGGTCTGCCCATCGTAGTGGGCGCCCACTTCTATGCTGCCGGTGCCGAGGTGTGCCAGAGCGGCCACTCAGAGCGCCTCGTGGTGGGCGGACAAGATTGTGTCAACGCCGATGTGGTGGGCAGCAATGTGAGCTACACCGCCTTAGGGCACATACACAAGGCGCAACCCGTGGGCAAGAGCGGCAAGGCATGGTATGCAGGCAGCGCCTTGCCCATGTCGTTTGCCGAGACTGGTTACAGCCATGGTGTGCAGTGGGTAGAGATTGACCACCAGGGCGAGGCCGTGGTAGAGCGCATAAAGTATGAACCGCTGCGCCGCCTTATTACCATACCGGCCAAAGCACGCGCCGTGAGTGCTGCCGAGGCCATGGAGCAAATAGCCGCACTGCCCAAGCGCGCCAAGGGCGACATGGGCGAGGCGTGGCCCTACCTTGAGTTGCACATCGAGGAAAAGCAGCCCGAACCATCACTCATGCACGATGTGATGGAGGCCCTGGCCGACCGTGCCGTGCACTTTTGCCGCATACAGCGCGTGATGCCCGCCACCACCGCCGCCAAGGCCGACAAGCAAGATGCCCCCTCGGCCGACGCCCTCACCACCATGCAGCCGCTCGACCTGGCCCGCCGCTACTTCGAGTCGCGCTACAACGAGCCTATGCCCGACCCCCTGGTGACGCGTTTTGAACAAGCCTGCCACGAGGGCGCACCACAGGCATAGTCTCATGGGGCCACAGCCCCACCTTTTTATACCACCGAACTTTACTAAACTCTCACACTTGTGAAGATAGACAAGATAACTCTCTGCAATCTGACGTCGATTGAGGGAGAACAAACCATCGATTTTACCGAAGAACCCCTGCGCTCGGCCGGTCTCTTTGCCATAACAGGCGATGTAGGCTCGGGCAAGAGCACCATACTCGACGCCATCTGTCTGGCACTTTACAACCGTGCACCCCGTTTCGACAACGTGGAGCGCATACCGGCCGACGACCTCAAGCTCGTCACCGACAAGGCACAGCAGGTGCAGGCCACCAACACGGCCAGCATATTGCGCCGCGGACAAAAGCAGGGCTGGGTGAGCGTGACCTTCACCACCACCAAGGGCCACACCTACGAGGCCACGTGGAGCGTGCGTGTAAAGCGCAGCGGCACCATAGCCTCGCCCGAACGCCAGCTCACACAGCTCGCCCCCGAACATCAGGTGGTGGACAAGGCACAGCTGCAAGCCTGCATCGACGAGGCCGTAGGACTAACCTACGAGCAGTTTACACGCACCGTGATACTGGCACAGAACTCCTTTGCCAACTTCCTGCGCGCCAAACAGGCCGACAAGGCAGCCCTGCTCGAAAAGTTGACCGGCACTGAGGTGTACAGCGCCGTGAGTGAGCGCATATTCCGTCTGGCACAACAGGCCGAGGCCAATGTGGCCGCCCTGCAGAGCGAGATGCAAGGTTTGCTCCACACTCGCCTCGATGCCCATCTGCTGGCCGAGCAGCAGGAACGCGCCCGCCTGCTCGAGGCACAACACCAAAATGCCGCCGACGAGGTGCAGCGCACCGAACGGCAGCTGGAGTGGATAGCCCGTTTCGACCAAGCGTCGGCACATGTGGCCCAGTGCGAGGAGGCTTATGACACAACCACCAAAGCCTGTGTCAAGGCACGTGCCGACGAAATGCGTCTGCAGCGCTACGATGCCGTGCTCGACATGCAGCCACTCTACCAGGCCATCAAGATGCGCCGTGCCGACGTAGAGCACATCAAGGCCGACGAGGCTGCCAATGCACAGGCACTCAACGAGGCCCGTCAGCAACTCGACAAACTGAGCCAGCAGCTCGATGTGGCGTGCGAGCGCACTGCCGATGCCGAAAAGCGGCTCGACGAGCGCCGCCCCGCCATCAACCGCGGCTATGCCCTGACGGGCGAGATAAAGGTGGCCAACGAGCAACTCAAGCGCTTGGACGAGCAACTTGTGGCTGCCACCCAAACTTATGGCAAGCGCCAGGCCACCCTGCAGGCCAAGCAAGAGGAGCAGGCCAAGGTGGCCGACACCATCAAGCGCCACCAGCTGCACAAGCAGTCGCTCGAGGCACACCGCCAGATGTTCGACAAGTTCGACCTTATCATGAACAAGCTCCCCACACTCGGCGATGAAACACGCCGCAATGTAGAGAGCCACAACAAGCAGACGGAACTGCGCAAGCGCCAGACCGAGCTGCGCGCACAAGGCGAAAAGGCAGAGCAAGAGCAGCACAACAAGCAGGCACGCCTCAATGCCCTGAAGAGCGAACTGCTCATTCACCGCCAAACCAACCAGGGACACGACTCGGCCAAACTGCAAAAGACAGCGGCCGACAACCGCAGCCGACTTACCGCACTCGAGCGTGCCGCCATGCTGTGGCAGCACATCAGCGAGGGGTATGCCCGCATCTCTGAAAAGACGGCCACCCAGCGCCGCGAAGAGACCGAACTGGCACAAAAGCAAACTACCGCCGCCCGCATGGAGGTGGAGGTAAAGGTGGCCGAAGAGGCTTTCTCGCGCATAGCCACCACCTACACTCTGAGCCAGTCGCAAAACATTGTGCAGCTGCGCAAACAGCTCAAGGAGGGTACCGCCTGCCCCGTGTGCGGTGCCACACACCACCCCTACCACACCGAGACCGAGCGCGAGCTGGGCGAACTGCTCAGCAGCATGGCCAAGGAGTATGCCGACCTGCAGCAAGACCTCCTGCTCAAGCGTGAACGCTTGGCCGCCATGCGCGAGGAGATAGCCGCCGATGCTGCACGCATCGGGGCCGACGGCCGTGCACTCGACGACCTCAAGCGCCGCCAGCAGGCCGATGTAGAGGAGTGGCAGCAGTGCGCCTACCTCGACAACTCATTTGCCGACTGCTCGGCCACCGTCAACCGCGACGCACGCCGCATGATGATACAGCTGCTCATCGACAACACCACGCGCGCTGCCGACGAGGCCGACAAGGAACTGGAGGCTTACAACTTCCATCAAGGCCACATCAACCGTCTGAACGAGGAGATTGACGTGCTCAAAGCCGAGATGGAGACGAACCAAACCTATCTCGACAATGTGCGCACGGCCGCCCGCATAGCCTCCGCATCGGCCGAGGAGTTGCAGCAAGTCATCAACGAGTCAGACCGTGCCTGCTCCGAACTGTACACCGACCTCGACGAGATGATAACCCTCTCGGGCTGGTTTGCAGAGTGGAAGAACAATTCCGACGGGCTGCGTCTGCGCTTGACCAACCTGCATGCCGACTGGAACAACACGTGCAAGATGCTCGACGAGGCTGAGCGCCAGCAAACGTTGTTGCATGAGGAGATAAAGAATGCTGAGGCCAATGTGGCCGAAGAGCAGCGCCATGTGGCGGCATGCCGCGAGAGCCGCGATGCCACACGCGAGGCGCTGGGCGAAAAGGACGAGGAGCTGCGCCGCCTCATGCCCGACACCACGCCCCAAAAGGTGGCCGAGGCACTCGAGGCCGAAATAGCTGCCACACGTGCCGCCGAGGGCCGCGTGCGCAAGGCTTGCGAGGAGGTGAAAGGCACCTTGCGCCAGCTCGAGGGACACCGCGACAATTTGCTGAAGACGCGCCTCGACAGCCAGGCCGAGCAGCAAAAGCAGCAGCAGGAGCTCGACCTCATGATACTGCGCTTTAACGGCACCCACTCGCCGGTGCAGTTTGCCGAGCTCGACAGCATATTCACCGACACCACCGACTGGAAAGCCCTGCGCCAGCAGCTCAGCACCTTGAGCAATGCCCGCCTCGTGGCCGACAACAACCTGCAACAGGCCCGCAAAGCCTTGCAAGCTCTGCAAGGCGATGCCGCCCGTCCGGCCACTGTGCCCCTTGCCCCTGCCGCCGATGAGGCTGGGGCAGAGCAGCCCGCCGATGGCAGCCGTGCCTACTATGCCGCCTTGCAGCACACGCTCGAGCAGACACTCGACGACGCCCGCAAGCGTTTGGCCGACCTTGCCGCCCAACTCTCTGAGGTGAACGCCCGCCTGTTGGCGCACCGCGACAGCAGCGAGCGTGCCGAGGCCATGCAGCAGCGTCTTGATGCCGCCCAGACCGATGCCCGCGAGTGGGCAAGGCTCAACGCCATGTTTGGTTCGGCCGATGGCAAAAAGTTCCGCACCATGGCCCAGAGCTACACCTTTGGCTACCTTGTGGCCCATGCCAACCGCCACCTGCAGCAACTCTCGCCTCGCTATGAGTTGCGCAACATACCCGGCACCCTCACGCTCGAGATAATCGACCACGACATGTTCGATGAGCACCGCTATGTCACCTCCCTCTCGGGTGGCGAAACCTTTGTGGTGTCGTTAGCCCTTGCCTTGGGGCTTGCCTCGTTGTCGGGCTCGGGCCTGGTGATAGGTTCGCTCTTCATTGACGAGGGTTTTGGCAATCTCGACCGCGAGTCGCTCGACCTTGTGATGCTTGCGCTCTCCAACCTCGAGAACACCCAGGGCCGCAAGGTGGGCGTGATAAGCCACACCGAGCAGATACGTTCGCAAATACAGCCACAGGTTGTGTTGTGCCGCCGCCCGGGGGGCAGTAGCTACATGATTGATGTCCGCTGACGCGGCATGTGCTAATATGTCAATATGCTAATGGGCTGACGCCGTAGCGTAGCTTGGCAGCCGCTAACGCGGTAAACAAAAGGACAAAAGGACATAAGAACAAAAGGGCTGACGCCGTAGCGTTACTACTTAGTAATACTACGGCGTCAGCCCTTTTGTTCTTGAGACCACGCGGACGTCAGTCCGTGGTCTTCAGCCGCGCAGCGGCCTTATGTCCTTATGTCCTTATGTCCTTATGTTTACCGCGTTAGCGGTTGCCAAGCCACGCTACGGCGTCAGCCCATAAGCAAGCATAAGCACATTGGCATATTGCCACATTGCCACATTAGCCTCGGCGTCATCCCACCTGGCTACCGGCCACCACCTTGCGGTCAACCGTCACCACCGAGAGCGAATCGTCAAAGTTGACGGCCGACAAAATCATGCCCTGGCTCTCGATACCATTGATAGTGCGTGGAGCCAAGTTAGCCACAAAGCAAACCTGCTTGCCCACCAAGTCCTCAGGCTGGTAGTACTGCGCAATACCGCTCACGATAGTGCGGTTCTCGGCACCGTCGGCAATCTCAAACTTCAGCAGCTTCTTGCTCTTCTTCACCTTCTCGCACGAAAGCACAGTGCCCACGCGCACATCAAGCTTTTCAAACTGCTCGAAGGGGATATTCTCCTTCACCGGTGCAGCCTTAAAGTTAGCCGCCTCGTTAGCCTTCTTGGTGTCGAGCAATTTTTGCACCTGAGCCTCCACCACGCTGTCCTCAATCTTTTCAAACAACAAGGCCGGTTCGCCAAGCACGTGTCCTTCGGGCAGCAAGTCAGTAGCCCCCAGACGGTCCCATTGCGCCTCGTCAATGTGCAACATCTGACGCAGTTTTTCGCTCGAGAAGGGCAAGAACGGTTCAAAAGCAATAGCCAGGTTAGCCACAAGCTGCAACGACAAGTTAAGCACCGTCTTCACACGCTCGGGGTCAGTCTTAATCACCTTCCAAGGCTCAGAGTCAGCCAGATACTTGTTGCCGATGCGGGCCAGGTTCATAGCCTCCTTCTGCGCGTCGCGGAAGCGGAAACCCTCAATCAGGCGCTCCACCTCAGCCTTCACGTCCTTAAATTCCTCAATAGTCTGACGGTCGTAGTCAGTCAGTTCGCCAGCTGCCGGCACCACCCCGTTGTAGTACTTCTTGGTAAGTTGCAGCGCACGGTTCACAAAGTTGCCGTACACAGCCACCAGTTCGTTGTTGTTGCGAGCCTGGAAGTCCTTCCACGTAAAGTTGTTATCCTTCGTTTCGGGCGCATTCGCCGTAAGCACATAGCGCAGCACGTCCTGTTTGCCGGGCAAGTCCTTCAAGTACTCATCGAGCCATACCGCCCAGTTGCGCGAGGTCGAAATCTTGTCGTCCTCAAGATTGAGGAACTCGTTGGCAGGCACATTGTCGGGCAGAATGTATGAGCCTTCAGCCTTCAGCATGGCCGGGAACACGATGCAGTGGAACACGATGTTGTCCTTGCCAATAAAGTGGATAAGGCGCGTGTCGTCGCTCTTCCACCACTTTTCCCAGTCGTTGGGCAGCAGTTCCTTGGTGTTGCTGATGTAGCCAATAGGCGCGTCGAACCACACATAGAGCACTTTGCCCTCAGCCCCCTCAACCGGCACCGGAATGCCCCATTCAAGGTCGCGGCTCACGGCGCGCGGTTTCAGTCCCATGTCAAACCAGCTCTTACACTGTCCCATCACATTGCTGCGCCACTCCTTGTGCTGCTCCGTAATCCACGGCTCGAGCCACTGTTGGTGCTTGTCGAGCGGCAAGTACCAGTGCTTGGTTTTGCGCAGCACCGGTTTCGATCCGCTCACGGTAGAGCGCGGGTTAATCAGTTCGGTAGGCGAGAGCGCCGTGCCACACTTTTCGCATTGGTCGCCATAAGCCCCCTCAGCGTGGCAGTGCGGACATTCGCCCGTAATGTATCGGTCGGCCAGGAAGGTGTGCGCCTCCTCGTCGTAGTACTGTTCGCTCTCCTGCTCCACAAACTCGCCCTTATCGTAGAGCTTGCGGAAGAAGTCCGAAGCCGTCTTTTTGTGCACCTCCGAGGTGGTGCGTCCGAACACGTCGAACGAGATGCCGAAGCCCTCAAACGACTCGCGTATAATCTTGTTGTAGCGGTCAACCACCTCCTGCGGTGTGCAGCCCTCCTTGCGGGCGCGTATGGTGACGGGCACGCCATGCTCGTCGCTACCGCAGACAAACAGCACGTCACGTTTCTTCAGGCGCAAGTAGCGCACATAAATGTCGGCAGGCACATACACCCCGGCCAGGTGGCCGATGTGCACACCGCCATTAGCGTATGGCAAGGCGGCGGTAACCAGCGTACGGTTAAATTTCTTTTCCATTATATCTTGTTATATTATATATGCGTGTAAAACTTTGTGCAAAATTACTGCAAAGTGAGGGATATGCAAAATAAGTGGGCTGTAAAGTCCACTTATTTTCATATCCGAGCTGCCGCGTAATTTATTCAAAATTACTGCAAAGTGAGAGATATGCAAAATAAGTGGGCTGTAAAGTCCATTTATTTTCATATCCGAACTGCAGCGTAATTTATCCAAAATTACTGCAAAGTGAGAGATGTGCAAAATAAGTGGGCCTTTATCTGCTTACAAAACAGACTTTTTAGCGAGACCCTTTTGGGGGAATTTTTAAGTTGCTTGAAACGCGCTGCAAAAAACGCAAGCACTAATGGGGGCGACGCGTCCCGCGTCGGGAAAATGCCATGTCCTTGCCCCAAATAAAGGCTCTCAGACAGTACTAATACACTTCTGTCTGTGAGCTTTTGCCTTGATGCCCGACGCGGGACGCGTCGCCCCCATTAGAGGTAGCGTTGGGTGCTTTGAACACCCTGACAATAAGGGCACAGGTGCGGGCAAAACGGCTGTCCTTTAACAAAAAGAGGGTAAAAGCCCTGTCTTTCAAAAAAATCGCGTATATTTGCACGTTCAAAGGCGTGCCGTTAGGAGTAATTGTGCCCATGCGCGACTTGACGGACTGGAAAAACAATAAATAAAAATAATAATTACACAATCACACACTAATGCAAAACAAAGGATTTGTTAAAGTAATTGCAGTGCTGCTATCCTTGATTTGCCTCATGTACCTCAGCTTCTCGTACCCCACTCACAAGTACGAGGCCAAAGCCGAGCAAATGACGGCACAGGGCAAGGACGGCGCCGCCTACCTTGACTCCATGCGTAACGAGACCGTATGGCTCGGCAAGACACTCAAGGACTGCGAGGCATTGCAAATCGGCCTGGGTCTCGACCTCAAGGGCGGTATGAACGTAGTGCTTGAGGTGAGCGTGCCCGACGTGGTGAAGAACCTCGCCGGCGAGAGCGCCAACGACCCCAAGTTTAAGGAAGCCTACAGCAAGGCAGTGGCTCAGGCCAAGAAGGGCGATATCGACTTTGTCGACGCCTTCGTGAGCGCCTACCAGCAGCTTAACGGCCAGAACAAGCTTGGCGGCATATTCGCCTCAAAGCTTGGCGAGAAGAACATCTCGTACAACTCGAGCGACGCCGACGTGAAGAAGGTGCTCAACGAGGAGGTGAATGCAGCCGTTGAAAACTCCAACAAGGTGGTACGCTCGCGTATCGACCGTTTTGGTGTGGCACAGCCCAACATTCAAATCCTGCGCGGCAAGGGCCAGATAGGCCAGATTATGGTAGAAATGCCGGGTATCAAGGAGCCCGAGCGTGTGCGCAAGCTCCTGCAGGGTAGCGCCAACCTCGAGTTCTGGGAGACTTACACCCTTGGCGAGACCATGTCGTCGCTCACAGCCCTCGACAAGCGTCTGGCCGGTGCCGATGCCAAGGACTCTGCCGCTGCCGACAGCACCAAGGCCAAGGCTGCCAAAGCCAAGAGCGCTGCCGAACAGCACCCCCTCTTTAGCAAGCTCATCATGATGCAGGGCATGCAGCCCACCAACTGCGTGGTAGGTTATGCCATTGCCAAGGATACAGCCGCCATCAACGCCATGGTCAACAGCGAGGCCGCCAAGAGCATTCTGCCCGCCGACCTCAAACTGGCTTGGGGCGTGAAGAACGCCAGCGGCATGAAGGCCAATGTGTTCGAGCTTTATGCCTTGCGTGCCAACAACGGCCAGCCCTCAATGCAGGGCGACGTGATAGCCGACGCCAAGGACGAGTTTGACCAGAACCACCGTCCCATTGTGAGCATGACCATGACCACAAGCGGTGCACGCGACTGGGCCACACTCACCAAGAAGAACCTCAAGAAGTGCGTGGCCATCGTGCTCGACGGCTACGTGTACAGCGCCCCTGTGGTGCAGAACGAGATAACCGGTGGCAACTCACAGATTTCGGGTAACTTCACTACCGACGATACCCGCGACCTTGCCAACGTGCTCAAGAGCGGTAAGATGCCTGCCCCCACCAAGATTGTACAGGAGGAGACAGTAGGCCCGAGCCTCGGTGCCGCCTCTATCCAGGCTGGTTTCACCGCTTGTGTGGTAGCCTTTGTGCTCTTGATGGTGTTCATGTGCTGCTTCTACGGCTTTATTCCGGGTATGGTGGCCAATGTGGCATTGATTCTCAACTTCTTCTTCACCTTCGGTATCCTCACCTCGTTCCAGGCCGCCCTCACCATGAGTGGTATTGCCGGTATGGTGCTCTCGCTCGGTATGGCGGTTGATGCCAACGTGCTTATTTACGAGCGTACCAAGGAGGAACTCAAGGCCGGCAAGGGCATCAAGACAGCCTTGGCCGAGGGTTATGGCAATGCCTTCTCAGCCATCTTCGACTCCAACCTTACCTCAATCATTACAGCCGTAATTCTTTACAACTTCGGTACAGGTCCTATCCGTGGTTTTGCCATGACACTGGGCATCGGTATTGTATGTTCGTTCTTTACCGCCGTATGGGTGAGCCGTATTGTGTTTGAGCACTTCCTCAACAAGGACAAGTGGCTTGGCCTTACCTTCACTACTGGCATGTCGAAGAATTTCTTGAGCAACGCCAACGTCAACTTTATGAAGATGGGCCGCCGCTCAATCTACGTGTTCATCATTGGTGCCGTTATCGCTATCGGCTTCCTGGCCACCCGTGGCCTGTCGAGCGGTATCGACTTTACCGGTGGTCGCAACTACGTGATAGAGTTTGAGCAGAAGGGTGTAACCCCCGAACAGGTGCAGAAGGCTGTGGCAGCCAAGGTTAATGCCAAGGATCCCAACGCCAGCGTGAGTGCCATTGCCATTACTACTACGAGCAATGCTGCTGTGCGTCTGTCAACCAACTACCGCATCGACGACGATAATGAGAGCATCGACCAGGATGTTGAGCACTTCATCTACGACGCCCTGCACGAGGCCAAGCTCATCAAGGCCGACTACAATACGTTTATCGACCGCGACAACCACACAGGTGGTTCAATCATCTCGGCCCAGAAGGTAGGTCCTACCGTGGCCAACGACATGGTGCGCGGTGCCATTACAGCCGTGTTGCTCTCATTGGCCGCCATCTTTGTTTACATCTTGATACGTTTCCGCAACGTGGCCTTCTCGGTAGGTTCGGTTGTGGCCCTTGTGTTCGACACATTGCTTGTGGTGGGTGTCTACTCAATTTGCTGGGGCTGGATAGGCTTCTCTCTCGAAGTTGACCAAACCTTTATCGGTGCCATTCTTACGGTGATAGGTTATTCTATCAACGATAAGGTGGTGGTGTTCGACCGTATGCGTGAAAATCTTCAGTTGCACCCGCGCATGAAGTACTTCGACTTGTTTAACATGTCGTTGAACAGCACGCTTACCCGTACGGTGATGACTTCGGCCACTACCTTCCTCGTGTTGTTGTGCATCTTTATTTTGGGTGGCGACAGCATTCGCTCATTCGCCTTTGCCATGATACTGGGTGTCATCTTCGGCACACTTTCATCTATTTTCCTTGCAGCGCCCATCGCTTATCGTACGCTGAGCCGCAAGCAGAAGGGTGAGGAGGAGAAGATTTGCTAATATGATAATTTGATAATGGGCTGACGCCGTGGTGTTACAGGTAGTAACGCTACGGCGTCAGTTTTATTTGCGTATTAGTCTGCATCGCTCGCTTTGGTTGCTGCGCGGGAGATATAAGGACATAAGATATAACGTTTGTGTTAGCCGCTTAGCGCGGAAAACATAAGTAACATAAGTTTACATAAGAAACACATAAGGCCGCTGCGCGGCTGTCGGCCACGGACTATCGTCCGGGTGGCCTCAAGGGACATAAGGGCTGACGCCGTAGCGTGGCTCGGCAGCCGCTAACGCGGTAAACAGAAGAACATAAGGACATAAGGACATAAGGGCTGACGCCGTAGCGTGGCTTGGCAGCCGCTAACGCGGGAGACATAAGAACATAAGGACAGAAGAACATAAGGCCGCTTCGCGGCTGAAGACCACGGACTAACGTCCGGGTGGCCTCAAGAACATAAGGGCTGACGCCGTAGTGTTACAAGTAGTAGCGCTACGGCGTCAGCCCTTATGTCCTTATGTTCTTATGTTCTTCTGTTTACCGCGTTAGCGGCTGCCAAG
>OFMS01001892.1_pt1 | contig 12194 bp, 20 predicted proteins | sample 1541871 | NCBI WGS metagenome assembly OFMS01 (sample SAMN04209251, study PRJEB22552) | human gut metagenome | biome: gut; material: feces | host: Homo sapiens | place: USA: Oklahoma
AAAAATCTCCCGCCAATGTGTCGGCGTATAATACACATACATACTCCCATCTGGGGCAAACCATAGATTCTTGTACCGGTACAACGGCTGCTCATTTCGGACGAATACGCCATCATCAATCTTGGTTTCCACCACCAGATTCTCAGGCGGCAGAATATCCATAGTTCTCTTCCATTCTCCCATGATCCTCTCCTAAATGTCAGTTTAACGCAAAATCCATAAAAAATTGCTGAGGTGTTTGCCCTTTGTATTTGTATGCCCTATCATCAACATACACCTGGGCCGGGATCTTACGATTTGTTATACCGACACAGGAACAGTCATTGTAAAAAAATGTATTAAACCCCAGCACCTTTGCTTTAAGCGTAAAGCCTTGCTGATCCCACCAGCCCTTAATTTGCTCTGGATCTCTGGTAGAGATAATAACGCACGGTATACCTTGTAACTGTAATAAAAGTATTAAATCTAAAACTCTATAGTTAGGCTCATCATAAATACTTCCATCCTGCCATCCCTTTGAATATCTATGAATTACACCATCAAAATCAAATGCAACTGCATGACCTTCTTTTAAATCCACTTTTAATTCTTTAACTTCCATAGTTCTCCTCTAAACCTTAATATCGTCCTATGTTTGCTATTGCCTGAAATATTGGATAGAACTGCTGTGGTACTACTGCATTTCCCAATGATCTAACACGGTCCACCCCATTGGGAATCCCATATAAACTTCGGCATAATCTGGATTGATATGTGTCATATCTTCGCTCTGCGTCCTGAAACGGCTCGCTAATTTGTCTGACCGATATGTGTGACTCCCCCAATATCTGTTTTTTGCCGTTCCTTTCCACTCCGATGCAGTCAGTGTGGGCAACAATCGCTGTCCGATATCGCCTGTGCATGGCTCCAACACCTGCAGCTGGTAATACAAACGTCCTTGTGGCGTAACCTTGGTTTTCCAAGTCAGAAAGCACATCGTCGAGTGCCATTCTAATGATTCCAGCAACATTTTCTCCAATAACCCAAGAGGGCCTGAGTTCTTCGATAACTCTAAGCATTTCCGGCCAGAGATAACGGTCATCCTCCTTGCCCTGCCGCTTCCCGGCAACAGAGAATGGCTGGCAGGGGAATCCTCCTGAAATAATGTCAACTGTATGTAATCCTGTTCGTTCATAGAAACTTTCTCCCGTTAATGTCCTTATATCTCTCCAGCGTGGGATATCGGGCCAGTGCTTTTCAAGTACCTTTGTAGGAAAATCCGCCCATTCACACTGTCCCACCGTCTGTATTCCAGCCCATTCTGCCGCCAGATCCAGTCCCCCAATGCCGGAGAATAAACTTAAATGTGTCAACATTTTATTCTCCAAATCCTTAATTTTACATAGGCATAATCATGATTGCCAAAAAGAGCATTCCCAACATAATCAAAAAAAGTTCTAAATCTTCTGGCTTCATACTTCTATCTCCAAAATCTTAATTTTCCATTCCTTTTCTAAATGCACACATAGTGCACAGCCCTACCACTCCCTGTGCCTCTGCCAGATCTGCTTGCGGAAGTCTCCAGCATTCAGTACCTTTTCCCCATGTATCACTTTAAATCTGCTTAGATCTGTTACCATTTCACGCCTCCAAAAGTCCTTAAGTCTCCTTCGCTTTAGCCGTCATTGCCTCAGCTTCATAGTCAAACACCAGTGCCATAACCTTTTTACATTCTAAACATATCCCTCTGCCTCCATCAGCAATCCCCCATGTGTGAGCAATTGATAAACACGCATACTGAGTCTTTCCGCAATACGGGCAGGTTGTCCTGTATCGTTTATTGACGTTTATTGCATCTCCATTTTTCATTCCTTCTCCTTTAAGTAAATGGCAGCCCCTCATCCTCTATCCCCTCAGGGATGCTCATAAAACCGTCCCCGATATCGGTTCCCTGTGCCGGTCTTTCAGCTGGTGCAGAATGGCCTCTGCTGTCCGCAAACTCCTGCTCGTCTACTATGACCTCTGTTGTATATACCTTCTGTCCATCCTTGTTGACATAGCTTCCGGTTTGGATCCGTCCCGATATCAGGATCCTCTGCCCCTGTCTGAAATGCTTCTCTGCAAATTCCCCAGCACGGTCAAATGCCACGCAGTTGATAAAATCGGCAGTCTGTTCAGAATTTCCGTCCTGATTCCTGCGGCTCCTTCGGTCTACCGCCAGAGTGTACCTTGCGATTGCTATCGCCCTTTCTCCTCTCGACCATCTCACTTCCGGATCCCGTGTAAGGCGTCCCATCAGTATTACTCGGTTCATCGTCTTTTTCTTTTCCTTTCTCCAAAAATGGATTCATATTCCGAAACTTCCTTTTCGCCCATCAGGAACCGGGTCTCGTACCAGATATTTCCTGCATTTTCCCGATAGAATATATAGATCCGGTTCCCATTCTGATAGCGTCCAATCCGCTCCACCGCTTCGCCGTCCGGCTTGCTTTCTATGCTCCTGGCTTCTGTCATAAGATCCATTAGGTTTCCTCTGTATCCAGATAGTTTTTCCCGAAAATCTGCATAAACTTCTTGTGGCTGTATTTCTGCTCAAACTCCCTCTGCCCGGTCTGATGAAGAGCCAGCATCTTCTCAGCATCCCCGTGCACTCCCCTGCGGTTGTCCCGGTGGCATACCGGACAGAGATGGACGGTCATGCCGTATTTTTCAGACCATTTCCTGTTAGAACCTCCAAAGATATGATGCTTTTCTAATTGTCCCCAGGTTCCGCAGAGGAAGCATCTCTCAGCCGGATCCCGCTCAACTATGCTCTTCATTGGCAATCTGCCTTATAGTCTCTACCAGACGCAGCGCAATCCCCTCTGCCTGCCCTGCATAAGAAACAGTTCCCGTACGCATCCACTGGGCCAGCTCATCCGCCAGCCGTATTCCCTCTGCCCGGAGTGTTTCCTTAGGCTGCACCACTTCCGTCCCGTCATGGCATACAATACAGCTTTCCGGGACAACTCCCTGGTATTCCTCCAGTTCCATCTGACGCTCTTGGGGGATTTCTAGCGGAGCTGGTTCTGTGGGAGGCGCTTCCGGTTCTTTCTTCTGTTGTACCGGTGCAACTGGCGGTTTTTCAAGTTTCTGTGGTTTGGGCGGAGTCTCCTTCTTTTTTGTGGACTCCGGTTTCTTTTCAGGTTTCTGATCCGGTGTTTCTTCCGGAAACGGGATCCCGTAGTGCTGTTCATAGGCCTGTTTGGGTTCCACCGTATAAGGGCACAGCCTCCGCAGGGCTTCCACGCAGTCCGACCAGCTGTATGATTCCTTTTCCATGGTTCTGACATTCATAAGGATCGGGTTCTGATCACTTCCCTTAATGGCCAGGATTATTTTTCCGGTGCCGGGGATCCTGGCAGTCTCAGCCGCCGTGCCGCTGGGGGCCAGGATATCCGCTGTCATACGCTCTCTGTCCGTACTCAGATACAGATTGCGGATCTGCAGGTACTTATCCGGATGCTCTCTAAAATACACTTCCATCCACTGATCCAGAAGGGAACCGCCGCTCCCCTCCGGTTCTTCCATCATAACCTCAAGGTCGGATATCTTCTCCTCCTCGCGGATCTCCTTTTTTACCGTCTGGATAGCGGATCGGGAAAGTTCCTCCGGCAGCACCTCAATGATCTCATCCGGAAGGGTGAGCAGTTCTCCCAGCTTGGCTACACCGTACCCCTGGAACTGCTCTTTCAGGCGATCCGAATACCCGTTTTCGGAGAACCTGCGGTTGATCCCGATAAAACGGGAAGCCTGTGACTTGTCAATCTTATACTTGGCATAGGCAAATTCTTCCATGCTGGTGTATCCGGAGCCTTCCAGGATATCCGTATCAAGGGCATATCGGAGCATATATCCGATCCGTACAAACCCCAGTTCTACCCGGTCTACCTCCTGGTCGAACGCCTTTTCGTATTCTGCAAAATCCGTAAAGCTGGCTCCCTGGGGCCTTCCCTGTATCATCTCGTCCATTAGATTGCCTCCATAAAATCTTCTTCCAGGCCTTTCAGGACCCGGATATTGTTCTTTTCTCTCAGTTCGTTTATGTTCTGCTGCCGTTTTTGTGCGCTGATATGAGCCAGACGGCGGTCTTCCTCATTGAGCCGCTTCTTGATCTCTTTCTGCCACTGTCTTAGGAATCCCCGGATCTTCTCAATATCCGGCTCCTCGTCATACTCTGACCGGTGCTGGCGGATAGTTCCCCCAGGTTCTACCTCGATGGTATAGTAGGGCTTGTCCGGGGCCTCTGTGCGGCGCAGGAAACAGATATAGGTCTCCTTCTGCATGATCCGTTCAAAATAGCGCTCACTGGATCCTACGCAGTGATGGAGGGCTGCTCCCTCCTGCATGATATCCATAAGCCTTTCGGGTACCCTGATGATGTACTGATCATCTCTGTATTCGTACCGCTCCCGGATCTCTGCAAGGTGTTCCTCTGCCCCCGGATACTTATCACGCATCCGGTCTGCCGCCTGTTCCCTCTCGATTTCCAAAAGCTCTTCCTGACGGATCCGACACTCCTCTACCGCCTCATCATGGCGGCGTTTCAGTTCCCTGGGCCGGAATATCATCTCATCCTCTGTATGTTTCCTCAGCCTTCCACACATGCTCAGGTAATCCTTCCAGGCAGTCAGGACAACATAACAGCTTTTTCCCTTATAGGACTCTTTCTGCTGTCTCTGTATGTAATGCATGATCTGGCAGGGGTTCATTCGGTCCAGAATGAATGACAGCTGTTCTTCGCTCATTTTCTGTCTGTCCAGCCATTGCAGGGTAACATCATCTATTCTCTTTCCTGTATGATCGCACCAACGCAGCCATTCCAGGAGCTGTTCCCCTCCGTCTATCTGGCGGAAGCGGTTGATCTTCTGACGATCCTCCAACGCAAAAACATCTTCGATGCATTCCCCGTCCAGGGCCAGAGGGCCGCTGTACCGTCCCGACCAGGTGCTTACAGCTGCGGCCGTTTCCCGGAGCATCCGAGAGAAGCGTCCTTTAAACAGATATTCTATGACTCTGGGTATATCCGGCTCCCGCAGGCCTGCAATCAGCAGCTTGTTATAGTCCAGCTTCTTTCCCGCCTCAGCTAACTGGGGGAACAGATCCATCCATACGCCGTAGGCTGTTCCCTTCAGAGCTTCCCTGACCCCTTCCGGATACAGATAGGTCTCCCGGATCCGACGGTTGCAGGGGTTATGCTCGTCAAAACATGCAGGGTCAGGATCCCAACAACTTTTGTTGATATAGGCATAGTAAATCTTGGTGGGACGAACCTTATAATTTCTCTGGAATATAAGCCGTATTCCCTCTGAGCAGACTGTTTTCTTTCCCCCGGCGCTCCATTGGAGTTTTACATCAATATGCCTGGATACGCTGGTGTCCAGTGTCATGTTCTGGATGAGCATCGCCTGCGTCTCATACGTCATGTGATCCGTCCGCCTTTTAACCGTCACAGCCTCTCCGCAGATGGGACATATGGCTCGGTCATTATGTCTTGCTTTTCCTCCCTCTGCCCGTTCCCACTTTTGCTCCGGAGAAGTGTTCCCGCAGGCAGTACAGCTATAAGAAGCTCCTGTCTTATCGTAGAAAGCATATTCCTGTCCATGAGCGGCCACTCGGAAGAGCCATTCGGTAAAATCATCCGGTATCGGTGGAATCTGTGCCATTAAGCGTTCTATCCGGTTCCTGTGGCTCATCCGGCGGTTATCCCTGACCTGTCCGCTGTAATCTGATTCCCAGTCATAGATTCGGGAAAATATATCGGATTCCTGCCATTTTGTCTTAGGTGCAATCGCATTCTCCGCTCTCTGTTCATCTTCTGGGCAGTCAAATTCGAGACGTTTTTTCAGATTGATCGACCGGTAGCACCACGGATCATGTTCTACCATTGTATTAAGTCTGGCCTGTCTCCACACATTTCTTGCTGCATCCCAGTATTCATACTCTCCCGTAGCTGTATTCATACAGTAGCGCCCCCGCAGAACCCGGTCATTCCAATAGTTCAGGACCAAAATATTCCCTATGAGCTGCGTTGTAAGGATCTCCCCTTTTTTTCTGGTTTCAGAGGCCGGATGAGCCAGTATAGTCTTCCGTTTCATGATTTCACCTCCTGAGGCTCCCGTTCTTTCAGGGTGTACCATGTATCCGGCTTGATATTGCCTTGCACAACAAACAGCTTGGCATCCTCGATCAGTCCCCCATCTTCCCGGATCAGCCCCAGGATTGCCCCTGCGGCTCCCCTGACCTTCGGATGCGGCCCTCTGGCGATTGCCACGGCTCCTGAAGTCTTTGCCTCTGCCCAGTTCTGTGCCACCTGCAGCATATTCCCTGTCCTTTTCCATGGCCGGAGCGGATGTCTGACCATGTACATCATGGCGTGACCTGCCATCTCCTTAACGCTTAATTCCCTTACCAGTGTCATTTCCGTACAGGCGAGCTGTGTATCGTCTCCGCCCAGTTCGTCCAGGCTCCCGGAAGCTTCCACGAGAAAATACCGGTTCCCGTATCCCAATGGATACCACCTTAGGCACTCCAGAGGGTTCTCTGCGCAGTGCAGCCCCCGGTTCTGACATCTGGACGATTCCTCTTTTATGGTCTGTCCCGCCTCATACTGGAAGGTTCCCCGTCCAAATGTACAGGTCAAGTCCTCTTTAAACCCTTTGTATGCAAGCATCTCACTGTCCCCCCATGTAGTAATCCGTGATGATCTGTTTTGCCTTTCCCATCCCTGGGATTCCAAGAGTGACCCGAAAGCTGATTCCGGCCGCTTTTGCAATCTCTTTCGGCACTGGACGCTGATTCTTAAAGCTCCATGTCAAAAGGGCCGCAATGCACCCTTTCAGGCTCTTTCCCCGGCGGCGGACTGCCTCTGCCATTTCCGGCGATTCCGTACAGCGCAATCGGATATATCCCAGCCAGTCCTCCATGATCTCATAGGGCTCCAGCTCTGCGGCCTCTATATCCAGTTTCCCGAATGCGGCCGTCAGGGGTGTAACAAGGGCTGTCACATTACCGTCTATAAAATCCTGAGCGTCCTCCGGATCAATGCCGTTTTCCTCGGCAATAGCGAGGATTGCTTCATAATCCCCTTCCCTTCTCTGGGCTGCTGCGGCCCGGTTTATCTCATCCGATGAATCAAATTCTCCAAATTTATCAAACATAATTTTCCTTCCCTTCCAGTTTTCTCAGCACCTGAAGAAGGCACCCCAGATGTCTCAGGGTTTCCTCCAGGCAGCCGGCCTTTTTTATGATTTTTCTTTGCCCAATGTAATATTCGATCTGCCAGCCCTGTGGATGTGGCAGAATAATTAGGCAATCATCCTCTCCCATACGCCCCGCAATATAATCCAGATAGCAGGCATATAAATTCAGTCCCGTCCGAGTATTTACCCGGTACGGCAGGCTTTTATCCATGATTCTCCCCCTCCCGTTCAAGTTCGTCTTTCATCCACCGGCTGTAGGTATGGGGCTCGTCTGTAAAGGTATAAAGATGGGTATCCAGCTGCTCTAAAACCTTCTGCCACAGGTCTGCGTTTTTAACCGCTTTTCCTTTAGCATTCCTCCACCCGTTTTTCTGCCACTGTCTGGCCCAGCTGTCTCTCATGGCGTGGATGATATGATGGCAGTCTGTGTAGATCCTGAGGCTGCAGGGGCAGTTAAGCCTTCCAAGGGCCTCCCCAAGAGCAGTAAGCGCTAGCTGGTTCTCTGTGGCTTTCTCCATCCATGCTGATTTTTCCAACGTGACTGCCTGGCCACCTCGGAAGCATTCCAAGATATAGAGATATCCTCCTGCCTTTTTAGCAGGACCATGGATCGTACCTGCTATGTAGATATTCACGTCCTGCATCTTTCCGGCCCCCTTTCGATCTGTACCAGAATGTAGTACAGGTATTTGTAACCCTGATCGTTGATCCACTCCTGTACGCTGCCTTTGTCCAGATACCAGCCTTCCGGGACTTTGATCTCATCTGCGGCGAAGGTCTTCTTTCTCCTCCGGCGTCGCTCTATCTTCACATGAGTCAGGTTCCTGCTGGGGTTATAACGCCCTGCCTGCTTCCCCCCATAGGTCTGCCTTGTCTTCTCCGAGTATTTCACGAAATATTCTGCCAGCTGGCGATAGTTCCGATCCTTCCTCAAAGGCTCTATATACATCCCTCCATAAATCCATACATCCCGGATCAGGTTCAGGGTAATCCCTGATACCACGATATGGATATGGCAGGCCCCTCTTGGCCCCACTTCCGACACCCATACATATTTCAGGGGCTTTCCTGATTTTTTATATATGTTCCGGAGCTTCCTCAGGGTTTTACTCACCTGTTGCAGCAGCTCCCTTCTATCCTTTGGGCGCTTATCCGGGCTGTAGTTCCATGTAAGGTACCAACAGTCTGGACCGAAATTCTCATTCAGATCCAGTGTCAGTCTCTGGGCTGCCCTGCGCATATTGTTCTTTCTCTGGGATTCCGGGGTGGGCTTCGTCTTCTTCCGCCTCCCCATCCCCGGCTCCGGTCTGGATCTATCATGGTAATTACAGATACTCTTTGTAATCCCTGCCCGTGCCTCCCATGTGTAATACGGCATTCCGTTCCTCTCCTGTCGATAAGATAATAACCTTAACAAGTGATATAAGCGGTTTTCACCGCTGTTTTCCTTGACTTTCTCTTACGGCCGCCGTATACTTTATGTATGGTTATTTTTTGGAGGCCATAAGGTCTGAGCGTAAACCGGTCAGGGTCTACGCTCAATATGTCTGGATCTGTCATAGTTGCTGCTGTGCAGATCCTTTTTTATTTTTCTCCCCTCATATTTCAATAACTGTCCGTGTTTCCTGGTCGTAAATCAGTTTCAGCTTGTCTCCATTCATATCTGTCAGCTCTGCCTCATTCTGTCCCTTCATCTCAAATGCTATATTGTCCATCACAAGACCTCTCTCTTCCAGTTTTTCCAGATGTTGACGGATCTTAAATTCTGCTATTGTCTTTGCTCCTCTAACCACCCTTTCTCACCTCCTCACAGTGTTACAATCCCACAGGCTACCAACAGCAGCACCGTTTCCGCACCCAAAAGGAATGCCATCACGGTGGATAATCCCCCCAGCAGCCGCACATTCTTATGGCTCTGCCTGAGCTGCTCTCCGGCAATCCGGCCCAGCTTCAGGATCTGCTCCTCTTCCTTCCGGGTTACTACAATGCCCTCCACTGGGGCCTCATATTTAATTACTTCTGCCTGCATAATTGCCTCCTATACTTTCTTTTTTTCTCTATGCTGACGCTTTCGACACCGAATCTTTATCTATTTTCCACGGAGCCGTACTCTGTAATTCCTGATGTTTCTGACGATGCTCCAATTGGCGAAGGCAAGCTTCTGTAAATCTCTGCTGATATCCTGGCGTGAATGTTATGTTTATTTTGATATCCTCTACCTTCACTGCTCATACCTCCTACTCTGTCTTGTAACGTTTTCTTCCATTTCCTCCAAAATGGATACTATAAAGCAACTCCAAGAAATTGTCCTAGCAGCTCCAAACACTGCTGAAGCCCAGATATAATCTGACCGTTCGCATCCACAACCTGACGACAATACACACACATCTGTTGATAACGAACCCATAAAATAATTGTTGATACTGAATAAAAAACTGACATAATTAAGTTGCACACGCGCAAAGCATTGACCCGATCATTCAGTTTTTTTATTTGTTCTTCCACTGTTCTCACCTTCCTTGGACAAGTTGTCCACAATACTGGCAATATCTATCTGTTTTCAATGCCAGTTTTCTGCATCTGGTGCAATGGACAAAGGTTTTTTCTAATTCACTTTTTCCATTCATCGCATCTGATTTAATAGGTTCAGGCTCCAGATTACTGCGAGTAGACTGGAGTCCTCTTTTTATTTGTTCTTCCTTGGTCAATCTACATCTAACCCGCTCAGCTTCAATATTAACTTTCGTTGTATCCACCTCCCTGTCATGTTATGCCCTTATCTTATTTCTGGAAAACTGCCCACCAAGATTCATACCATCCTACAAACAAAGTGAGCAGAATACAGACGAATATAGTCCAAATCGCATATACTTTGTTTTCTGGATCAATCTTTTTCATAATTGCAATCGCGGCTACCGCAAACGCCCATACTGCAAGTACTACAATTACTTCAGTCACCTCTCTCACCTCTCTTTCTATGTCTCTGTAGGTAATTCAACTTCTTGATTTTTCCCAATCCTTTGCTATATACTGTACTTACAGACTCTGCCAAGCCGAGTACATGTGAAAAGAGAATGTTTTTTGACTGATTTAACTTTAAAATTATTTCTTTTCTGTGTTACGATTGCCTTACCAAATACAAAGGAGGATCGTTTCCATGACCATACAATGCAAAAAAGTACTAAAGCACCTAAAAAAACTATCAAACAACAGTAATGAAACGTTATGTTTTGTTGGTGGTCTGCCTCATATTTGTAGAAATGATGATCTGGATGACTTTTTTGATTATTCGAAGTACGAAAATGAAATCGAATCCATTATCCAGTCCCTCGTAGGCGAAGGGTATCTGATGTTCGAATTCAATGAATACCATTTTCATCTCACTCAAAAAGCAATACATCATGCCCAGCACAATATGGGAGTATTCATTAAATTTCTAATCTGTTCCATAATTGTTCCTATGGCAGTATCATTGGCGACTTCCCTTATCGTCCTGTGCATACAAGGATTGTTATAGCTGAAGTGGCAGAACTTATAAAAATCAGCCAGATAATATATGCTATCCACATCATTATCTTTTTGACTTTTTTTCTATGTACTTGCTCTCGCTTATTTCTCACTTTTGCTCACCTCCATTCCTTTTATCCTCTCTATTTGTTTAGTTTTCTAAACTTTTTCTTTAAAAAAATATTCCGGAATATCTGTTTTCTCTAAGTTCAATAACTCTATAGCACTATTGATTTCTTTTTGAGAAAATTCTCGTTTTGAGTTGAGACTAAGGCTTAAGGAGACTCTTCCAAGATCTAACGCATCTGCGAACTTTTCTTGTGTTCCAAATTTTTCCTTAATTTTCCCAACAAGTTTGCTGTAATCATACACCACAGCTCTCACCTCCTGTTTAGTTTTCTAAACCGATAGTAACACGATTTTTTCTTGTTGTCAATAACTTTTGTTTAGTTTTTTAAACTTTTTGTTGTGTTTTCTAAAATAATATGATACTATCAAGATGAAAGTAGGTGAAAAAATGACAAGTATTGCTGAACGTCTAAGAAAAGGTATGGATTTAAGAAATTTAAAACAGGTAGATATTATAGAAAAAACCGGAATTAATAAAGGAGCGCTTAGTTCTTATTTATCTGGAAAGTACGAGCCAAAGCAAAACAATATTCATCTTTTAGCAAAAGCACTCAGTGTTAATGAAGCTTGGTTAATGGGCCATGATGTTCCAATGGAGCGAACCGTAGATTTATCTACTGCTCGCAAAAAAGGCGTTACCATCAATGTTCTCGGCCGAGTAGCTGCCGGAATCCCGATTGAGGCTGTAGAAGATATTATTGATACAGAAGAAATTTCTGAAGATATGGCTGCTACTGGAGAGTTTTTCGGTCTGAGAATTCATGGTGATTCTATGGAGCCAAGAATGTCCGAGGGTGACGTAGTTATTGTTCGCAAGCAAGATGATGCGGAATCTGGAGAAATTGTAATCGCGATGGTAAATGGATGTGACGCTACTTGCAAACGGTTAAAAAAATATGCTGAGGGAATTATGCTCTTATCCAATAACCCTAAATATGAGCCTATGGTATTTTCAAAAGAAGAAATAGAAACAAAACCTGTAAGAATAATCGGGCGTGTAGTAGAACTTAGGGCTAAGTTTTAAATAGTACATTGAAATATAATATACTTACCTGGGAGCCGGTAGGGCGTCCATGCCATCTGTTTCCATCCTTGTTGGGAGGAGGTGGTTTTCTATGAGTACATATGAGGAATTTCAAATCATTTTAGGCGTTGCCATGTTGATTGTAGCAATTCTGAATCTGACACATAGAAAATAGCGCCCCTGCTCTGGTAAAGTAAGGCGCTATTTTCTAAGTTCTTATAACACCGGAAACGGATAGGTGTGTTCTATCGTACCGGTTCCTTGTTAAGTATATTATATGTCAAATACGTTTATTTGTCAAATTACAAAAACCG
>OFMS01001909.1_pt1 | contig 12121 bp, 8 predicted proteins | sample 1541871 | NCBI WGS metagenome assembly OFMS01 (sample SAMN04209251, study PRJEB22552) | human gut metagenome | biome: gut; material: feces | host: Homo sapiens | place: USA: Oklahoma
ATGCGAAGCCACGGCAAATTCCGTTACTGGGCACGTATGCGTGAACAGTAACGATAAATGCAGGAGAAAAGAAGGGAGGTCCGCCCTGTGAGCTATTTGGAAGATTTTGAGAAGACGCTGGCGGAGAAATGCCATCAGAACGAGCCGCCGTTCTGCCAGGCAGCCTGTCCGTTCCGGCTGGATATCAAGGGGCTGGAAGAAAAGTGGAAAAAGGGACGTTTCAACGCGGCGTACCGGACCTATCAGAATACGGTGGGATTTCCGGATATTGTGTCGAAGCTGTGCAGCCATCCGTGCGAGAAGGCATGTCTGCGTGCGAAGCTGGACGGGGGAATCGCGATCGGGCTTTTAGAGCGGGCGACGGTCGAATACGCGAAGCGGAAGGCACCGAATGCGTATAACCTGCCGTCGAAAGGAAAAAAGATCGCGATCGTCGGAGGCGGTCTTTCGGGGCTTGGCTGTGCACTGCGTCTCTGCAATAAAAAGTACGAGGTAACGGTTTATGAGCGGGAAATGGTTCTGGGCGGTCAGGCGAGAAACCAGATGGATCCGGCGGAATTTGATGCAGAGATCGAGGCGCAGTTCCAATTTGAGGAATTTTCACGCCATCTCGGTGAAACGGTAACGGATCTGGAGGCACTCCGGGTGGACTATGATGCCGTGTATGTGGCAACTGGGGCAGACGGCGCGGACTTTGGTCTGGAAATGGACCCGGACGGCGCATTTGCAACCCGGACACCGGGCGTTTTCATTGGAGGTTCCCTGACGGGCGGCGACAGCATGAAGGCGCTGGCGGATGGGCTGGCGGTTTCGCTTGCGATCGAGCGGTATCTGAAAACGGGCGGCATGAATGAGCCATTTCGAAAGGAAGGGACGCTTTTAAAGCTTCATACGGAGGGGATCGAGCGTGCCGATCGGGTGGCCCCGGCAAACGGGAAATCGTATACGGAGGAAGAGGCGATGCAGGAGATCGCGCGCTGCCAGAAGTGTTCGTGTGATGCCTGTATGCGTGCCTGTGATCTGATGCGCCTGCATGAGAAAACACCGCGCCGCCTGTATGAAGAGGTTTACATAACAATCCATCCCGGCACGTTATCGCGCGATGGTACGTGGGCGACCAGACTGATCAGCACCTGCGATCACTGCGGGCTTTGCAAGGAAGTCTGTCCGCAGCATATCGATTTCAGCCAGTTTCTGCTTGACAGTATGCGGGCAATGCAAAAAAAAGGCGCGATGCCGTGGCCATTCCACGATTTCTGGCTGCGCGACATGGCATATGCCTCCGGAAAAGCGGGGCTTACGCGGAAACCGGAGAATGTTAAGCAGAGTTCCTATGCATTCTTTCCGGGATGTCAGCTCGCCGGTTCGGATCCGCGCTATGTGACGCGGACGTATGAGTGGCTGCGTTCCAAAAAGCCGGATGCTGCGATCTGGATGACCTGCTGTGGTGCGCCTGCCGAGTGGGCAGGCGAAGTGGACATCCACGCGGCACATCTGGAGGAAATGCGGCGGCAGTGGAGAGAGCTTGGCGAACCGACAGTGGTTTTAGCATGCCCGAACTGCCGGAAGATGTTTGAAGAATACCTGCCGGAGCTTCCGGTTGTCTTTCTGGCGGAAGTGATGGAAGAGTGGGGCGTGGAGAAAGATGCTGCTTTGGAACCGGACAATGCTGAAAAGGGTGAAATGGAAGCAGGAAGTGCCCAGCAAGCGCAGTCGTATGCCTTGTTTGATCCCTGCGCCAGCCGCTATTACCCGGAATTGCAGGATAGTGTACGCCATCTGGCGGATGCGGCGGGGATTACATGGGAAAATCTGCCGTATGACGGGAAAAAAGCGCGCTGCTGCGGATACGGCGGGCATATCGGGATTGCTTCTCCGAGCCACACAAGCTATATGACAACTTCCCGTGCAAAAGAGGAGGAACTGCCGTATGTGACCTACTGCGTCAACTGCCGGGAGTCCTTTGCCGGACAGGGTAAGGAGGCGGTTCATATCCTCGACCTGTTGTTTGGGTTAAATGGCGCGGGGCGCCCGGCGGCGACGGTGACGGAGCGCTGGCACAACCGCCTGGCGGCGAAACGGGAACTGCTTAAGACGTACTGGAATGAGACGATCGAAGAGGAAACACATATGAAATTAGAAGTTGAGAAGGAGCTGGAACGCAAATTGTCAGCGAGCCAGATTTTGATCGAAGATATTGAACAGGTCATTGAACACTGTGAGCGGGAAGACCGCGGCATCATCGACCCGGAGACGGGACATCGGATCGGGCATCTGAAGATCCAACATATGACCTACTGGGCAGAGTACGAGGTGCTGCCGGACGGCGGTTATAAGCTCTGGAATGGCTATAGCCACCGCATGAATCTGGAAGGAGAGTGATGAGTATGCCGACGATCGATGGAGGCGGAAGAGATCAGCGGATCAAAGAGGCGTTGGAGAAAAAAGTCATCTGCCGCCGGTGTCAGGTGGAGATGGTGCCGAAATCCACATTTTTTGACTATCTGGGGCACAATTTCCACACCGAGATCCTGTGCTGTCCGAAGTGCGGCGAGGTATATCTGCCGGAAGCGCTGGTAAAAGGGCGTATGGCGGATGTGGAGAGAGAGCTGGAAGATAAGTAGATAGTAGATATAAGTATGATTCATGAGAGATGCTTTTGAATCTGAAAAGGATAGGTGAGACAGGCTGGCTGCGGGGATTTGCCATGTGTGAACATGAGAACACAGCCCATTTGCGGCTGCCTGCATCATGGGAGAACTGTAATGAATTGAGATAAGGGGATGAAAGACGATGGTAATGAATGTACAGGACAGAGGCGTCCTGCCGGAAGAAATGCGCTATACATACAGTGTCTGCCCGGTCTGTTTAAAACGCATTCCGGCAAAGCGGGAAGAGCGGGACGGGCAGATATATCTGGTAAAAACCTGCCCGGAGCACGGGACATTTTCCAGTGTAATCTGGAGAAATAAGCGCAAGTTTGCCGACTGGCGCGGGGAACGTCCGGCGGTGGGAGAAAATGAAAATCTAAATTGCCCGGCGGGCTGCGGTCTGTGTGCGGAGCACAGGCGCGCCACCTGCTGTACCCTGCTGGAGATCACAGCGCGGTGCAATATGAACTGTACCTTCTGTTTTGCGGAGCCGGACGGGACGCAGGATCCGTCCTTAGACACGGTAAAACGGTGGATCGACGATCTGACGGAGCCGGGGAAGACACTTTTGCAGCTTTCCGGCGGGGAACCGACAGTGCGGGACGATCTGCCGGAGATCGTAGCGTATGCGAAGCAGGTTGGCTGTAAATATGTGCAGTTAAACAGCAATGGTCTGCGCCTGGCGGAGGACGAGGCGTTTGTAAAGCGTCTGGCGGATGCGGGACTTTCGTTTGTATTTATGCAGTTTGACGGCGTGGACGATGCCGTATATGAAAAACTGCGCCGCCGCCCGATGCTGGAAGTGAAAAAACGGGCGATCGAGCAGTGCGGCCGGTATGGAATCGGCGTGACGCTTGTTCCGGTCATTGTTCCGGGCGTCAATACGGAGCAGATCGGGGACATCATCCGGTTTGCCATTCAGCGGTCGCCGTATGTGCGCGGCGTGCATTTCCAGCCGGTCAGCTATTTTGGACGTATCCCGGAGCTTCCGGCGGATGATGACCGCTATACGCTGGATGAGCTTCTGGAGGCGGTTGTCAGCCAGAGCGGCGGGCTTATCAAAGAGGAACAGATCGCGCCATCCTGCTGTGATCACCCGATGTGTGGGTTCCACGGGGATTTCATCGTGATGCCTGGGGATAAATTGATGCCGCTGACAAATTATAGTGGAAAAACCGAGGCAGAACCGGAGGGCGAAGGCTGCTGCTGCGGTCCGGATCCGGCGGAGAAGAACCGTGAATTTGTCGGACGGCGCTGGGAACGGCGCGATCTGGAAGAGACGTGCTGTTGTGGAGAAAGTCAGCCGGAAAAAGAAAGCTGCTGCTGCGATGCCAATGCAGATGCGTATCTGTTGGAGAAAGCACAGCCCGAACCAGGAAGCTGCTGCTGTGGCGGAACTCAGCCCGAACCAGGAAGCTGCTGCTGTGGCGGAACTCAGCCCGAACCAGAGTCCTGCTGCTGTGAAGAAGAATCAGTTGACATAACAAATATGGAGGACTTCTTAAAGCGTGCAAAAAGCCACGGCTTCACGATCACATCCATGGCGTTTCAGGATGCCGGAAATCTCGATATCGAGCGCCTGCGCCAGTGCAGCCTGCATGTGTATAAAGACGGGAAGAAGATTCCGTTCTGTGCATACTACTTGTCTCCGATGGAAAGAGGCAGATAATAGAAGCGCAGAAAGGAGAGGTGCAAAAAATGGATACAAATGAGTGCAGTCTCTGCCGACCGGGCGGATTTGCGCTGACGAGGCAGATGTTCCAGTTTGCGGGAATTGAGATACCGGAGGCGGGAGCGGCAGAGACGGAGTCTACAGACCCTGCAGTGCCGCTTCGCGTCATCGACATCGGCTGCGGAACCGGCGGCACGATGCGATGGCTTTCTGAGCATTTCCCAGACTGGCAGATTTCCGGCCTGGATAAGAATCCGGATGTGCATGAACCTGGCTGGATAGAGACTGGATGTGCGGAGAAACTGCCATATCCAGATCAGACGGCAGATATCATTCTGATGGAGTGCAGTTGTTCCAAGGCTGCGGAACCGGCGGCGGCGCTCCGGGAGGTGTACCGGGTGTTAAAACCGGAAGGATGGCTTTTGATGAGCGATATGTATGCCCGGAAGAAAGAGCTTTTCTTAGACGGGATGCTGGGACGGCTGGAGTCTGCTAAAACAATCCGTGACCGGCTGGCGGAGTCGGGATTTGTGCTTGCAAAGATGCAGGACGCGTCGGGAACATTGGCGGAGTGGATCGGGCAGCAGATCTTCGATGGAAATCTGGAATCCGTCTGCGCGGCACTGGGGGCGGAACGGAAGATTTTAAAAGAAGCGGCCTGCGGTTATTTTATTGCGGCGGCGCAGCCGTCCGGGTTATGGCGGACACTTTCGTATGTAAAGGAGAAAAGTCCATTTTATCAGAAGAAATTTACATCCGTCTGGGGACAGCTTGGGGAAATGGCAGGTTCCGATGTACGGCTCGCGCCGGATTCGTTTTCATGGGCGGATTTCCGCACACTTCCCCTCACAACCCCGGAGGAACTGAAAGCGGAGCCGGAAACATTTTTATGTGTTCCAGCCAAGGAGATCGCGCGGATCATCACGCTGAAAACCTCCGGCAGTACAGGGGCACCGAAGCGCCTGTTTTTTACCGAAGACGATCTGATGCAGACGGCGGATTTCTTTGAAACAGGGATGCAGTACATGGTAAAGCCGGGCGATCGGGTCACGGTTTATATGGAAGGACCGGGATTTTTTTCGATTGGAGGACTTTTAAAAGAAGGATTGGGGCGCATTCAGGTGGAGACGAAGGTTCATGGACTGATTCGCGATATGGAAGCGGCAGCGCGGGACGGCGAGGGGGCAGACTGCCTGATCGGTGTCCCAAGCCAGATGTATGCGCTGGCGGCCCATGCGCCGGGACTCCGCCCGAAAACAGTGCTTTTAAGTGCTGATTATGTGCCGGTCAGCGTGCAGCGATTTTTGGAAAAAACATGGAACTGCCGGGTCTTTACACACTGGGGAATGACGGAAACTGGTTACGGCGGCGGCGTACAGTGTGGGGCGCGTGCGGGTTACCATCTGCGGGATCGGGACCTTTTGATTGAGATTCTGGATCCGGAGACGGGACAGCCGGTTCCGGAAGGGCAATACGGCGAGCTGGTTCTGACAACGCTTCGGCGGCGGGGAATGCCGCTTGTGCGCTATCGGACCGGCGATCTGGGGCGGATGATTGCAGAACCGTGTGCCTGCGGATGTTTAAAGCCTAGACTTGATAAGGTTGAGGGACGGCTGGATGACAGCGTCCGGCTGTCCGGCGGCAAAGTACTTTCCATGCACATATTAGATGAGCTTTTATTTGCCCTAGATGAGGTGGAAGATTTTCAGGCATCTTACAATGCGGCGCAGAAGCATCTGACGGTGGCTGTTATGAAGAAAGCGGGTTATGCAGATGCGGTAGGAAGCAGAGTGAAAAATGTCAAAGCAACATTAACGGAATACTTTGGGAACTGCCTGACCGTCGCAGTGATAGAAAAAGAAATTTCCCCCTATATCGGTTCGGGAAAAAGACGGCTGATCATCGAGGAAAAATGAAAAATGAGTGGTAAAATTCAATATCATGAAAAACTTGACGATAAGTTTTAATTGCAGTATCATAAAATTAAAAATAATCGAGAAATTTTGAGAAAAATTAGTAAAATTTGGCAAGAACAAGGAGAAAAAAATGAACATAGCGATTGCATCAGAGACAGAGGAGATCGACGGACTGGTACCGGCGACTTTTAAGGAGAGTCCGTTTTTGATGATTATTGACGCGGACAAGAACCAGATTTTCCATGTCTATGGAAAACAGGATCCGGACAATCTGGTATTTGCGAAGAAGGTGGTAGAACATGACTGTGAGGCAGTCATCTGCGGACCGATCGAGAAAGAACCGTTTGAGATACTGGTAAAAGCGGGCGTGACCCGTTATCTGGGAAGCGGGCATACGGTTCAGAAGGCATATAGCTATATGAACCGTTATAAACTGGAGCTGATCCGCGACTACATCGGCGGACCGGGACCATTTGGACACAGCCATGATTTCAGCTGCGAGTGTGGGGAAGAAGAGGAACACGAGCACTAGGAAAGGATAGAATGCGGACGATTTATTTGATCCGGCATGGGAAGCCGGAATTTCCAGATGAACGGAAATACTGTATCGGACGGACGGATCTGCCGCTTTCAGAGGAAGGGCGGACACAGATTCGGGCGCTGGGGGAGACATTTGCGGGACGCAGAATTGAAAAGATTTATACCAGCCCGTTAAAGCGCTGCCGGGAGTCAGCCGCGATCCTGCAGGAAGTGATTGACAGAAGTATTCCGATTGAGGTCGTAGATGGTCTGGCGGAGATTGACATGGGGGAATGGGATGGTCATTCCTTCGATGAAATCCGGGAACAGTTTCCAGCGGAGTATGTGGCACGAGGGGCAGATATGTACGATTTCCGACCGCCGCAGGGAGAGAGTTTTGCAGATTGTGCGGGGCGCGCCAGGACAATCTGGAATGAACTCCGGATGAAGAGCCGGGGCGATATTCTGGTAATCGGGCACGCGGGTTGGTTCCGGACACTGATCAGCGGCTGGGAGAAGCGGAAAAAGGCAGAACTTCTGCAGATTCCCTTTGGCTACGGACAGGTGTATGAAAGAAAGGATTATGTATTTGACGCCTTGATCTCGGCGGCGGGGCGATCCTCGCGGATGGGGGATTTCAAACCGCTCATGAAGCTCGGCGCCCAGACGGTCCTGGAACGTGAGATACAGACGCTGCGGGCGTGCGGCGTACATGAAATCACGATCATTACCGGACGCCGGGCGGAAGATATACGCGCGGCGGCTGCGGGACCGGGAATCCATTTCATCCACAATCCGGCGTATGCGGAGACGAAAATGTTTGATTCCGTCTGCCTGGGGCTTTCCTATTATAAGGAAAAGCGGAAAACGGCAGGAAAAGAGACGCTGGATGGCATTTTCTTTTTCCCGGTGGATGTGCCGCTGTTTACGCCATTTACGCTGGAATATGAAAAATACCGGTTTGCGGAGGGCGATGGGGATGTCTATCTCCCGGAGTATGAGAAAACACCGGGGCATCCGCTTCTGATTCGTGCAGATGTGATCGAAAAACTGCTGCAGCATGACGGAACGATGGGGCTTAAAGGCGCCTGTGAACAGCCGGAAATCCGCCGGATTCCCCTGGATGTGCCGGATCCGGGCTGTGCGTTCGATGCGGATACACAGGAAGAGTTTCAGAAATTGCGTGATTGGGAGAGAAAACGTCCTGTCCCGGACAAAGAGGAGTGTGAACGTCTGCTTGCATGGTTTCACACGCCGGAGGCGACGGTGCGCCATAGCCGGGCGGTTGCGGAGCTGGCCGTGGAATTGGCAGATAGAGTTCTAAAGCATAGGGCGGAAACGTGTGTGGAGATGACATACAAAAGCCCTCCAATCGATAAACACAAAATCTATGCGGCGGCGCTTCTTCATGACATCGCCAAAGCATACCCCGAACATCCGGAGACAGGGGCGGGATGGCTGCGGCTTCTGGGACATACCGGGATCGCGGATATCGTTGCGGATCATATGGATCTGCCGGAAGAAAAGCTGGGATATCTGAATGAAAGCCTGATCGTGTATCTGGCGGACAAGCAGGTACAGGGAGAACGGCGTGTAACGATCGAAGAACGGTTTGCGGCAAAACGGGAGAAATTTAAGGATAACCCGGAGGCGCTGGCGGGCGTGGAACGGCGGTATCAGCTGGCAAAGCGTGCGGAGGCATTACTATAAAAAGGAAAAGAGGAAAATCATATGAAATTAATGAAAACAACCGAGGCAGTCGGACAGGTACTCTGCCATGACATGACGCAGATTATTCCGGACGTGACGAAGGACGCCGTATTCCGCAAGGGACATATCGTGCGTGAGGAGGACATCCCGGTACTGCTTTCGATTGGAAAAGATCATATTTATGTCTGGGAAAAGGACGATACAAAATATCATGAGGACGAGGCGGCGGACATTCTGCGCGGCATCTGCCAGAATGAGTATATGCGTGCAACCGATCCGAAGGAAGGCAAGATAGAGCTGATTGCGGAGTCGGACGGTCTGTTTCAGGTCGATGAAGAACGCCTCTTAAAGGTCAACAGCCTGCCGGAGATGATGATCGCGACCCGCCGGACGAATTTTCCGGTAAAAAAAGGTGATAAGTTAGCCGGAACCCGTGTGATCCCGCTGGTAATTGAAAAAGAAAAAATGGAAGAGGCTAAGAAGGCAGCGGGTTCAGAGCCGCTGTTAAAGCTGCTTCCGTATAAAAATAAGAAAGCGGGCATTGTGACGACCGGAAATGAAGTGTTCTATGGACGGATTGAGGATAAATTTGGCCCGGTCATCCGGGAAAAGCTTCAGGAATTTGGTGTGGAAGTTCTGGGACAGAAGATTATAGGGGACAATCCGGATAAAATCACGGAGGCAATCCAGGAATGGCTGGATCAGGGCGCCGATTTTGTTGTCTGTACCGGCGGCATGAGCGTCGATCCGGATGATACGACACCGAGCGCGATCAAGCAGACCGGGGCGGAGGTTGTCTCCTACGGCGCACCGGTACTTCCGGGAGCGATGTTCTTGCTGGCATATACGAAGGACGGAAAGCCGATCATGGGACTTCCGGGCTGCGTGATGTATGCGAAGAGGACCATCTTTGATCTGGTGCTGCCGCGTGTGATGGCAGATGTGCCAGTGACAAAAGCGGATCTGGCGAAAATGGGCGCAGGTGGTCTGTGCTTAAATTGTCCAACCTGTATTTTCCCGAACTGCGGTTTTGGTAAATAATCGAGCCAGAGAGAGGCGATGAGGCAGCAACCGCGATGGCACAACTGCGAAATGAGAAATGGATGGCTCATGCAGTATAAAAGAGAGGAAGTGCGTGATATGAATCTGTATGGGGAGATTCTGAAAAAACTGGAAGGGACGCCGTGTCTGGCGCTCGAGAGAAGCTTTGTGGGAGAAGAGGGAAATCTAGCAGATATGCGCTGTGAACTGAGAGAAGGCGCAGAGGCGTCAGAGATTGGAAAAGAAGCCCTGACACAGGGGCAGCCGGTCTGTGGGCGCGCCGGAAGCAGTTGGAATGTGGCGGAACCATTTTTCCCGAAAGAGCGCCTGATTATTCTCGGAGGCGGCCATGTGGCTCTTCCGGTGGCAGAATTTGGCGCGCGCGTCGGATTCCTGGTAACTGTGGTGGACGACCGCCTTTCCTTCGCGAATCCGGGACGTTTCCCGATGGCAGAGAAGGTGATCTGTGATGACTTTGGGCATGCGATCAAAGAACTCAAGATTCAGGAGAGCGACTATATCTGTATCGTTACGCGCGGACACCGCCACGATGCGGACTGCCTGCGGATGATTGGAAAAGGAAAAGAACCGGCGTATCTCGGCATGATTGGTTCGAGACGCCGCGTCGGTATCGTGAAACAGGAGCTTCTGGAAGAAGGTTACGATCCAGAGCGGATGAGCCGTTTAAAGAGCCCGATCGGTTTAAAGATCGGCGGTGTGACACCGGAGGAGATCGCGATCTCGATTTTGGCGGAGATCATACAGGTAAAGCGCATGGATCGGGAAGACAAACGTGTGAAAAACCGTTCCGATCTGGATTTTGATGTGCTGAAACGCCTGGCAGAGGAGCCGGATGAGCCGAAAGCAGTGGTCACGGTGATTGAATCAAAGGGTTCCTCCCCGCGCGGGGCAGGCGCGAAGATGATTGTCTACCGGGACGGACGGATTCTCGGCAGCATCGGCGGCGGCTGCAGCGAGGCGGCCGTGCTGGGCGAGGCACGTTCTCTGATCGGAAGCGGCAGGTACAAAGTAGTTCATGTAGATCTGACCGGCGAGGCGGCGGAAGATGAAGGAATGGTCTGCGGCGGCATTATGGATGTGCTGGTGGAAGACTTTGCCACGGATCGGGAACCGTGTGACCGGTAAGGAAACCGAAGCACCGGCGTATTTGGATAAAGAAATTTCAAATAAATGAAAAATAAAAAGATAAAAATAAAATACATGAAAAATCATCATAACAATTTCATGAAAATAGACGGAAAGGTTTGGAAAGAAAAACTGGAAAATTCATAAGAATAAAGGGAAAATGCAGAAAAAAGACTCGTTATTTTTTAATGCACATAACGACTATGTGCATTAAATAAGAATCATTGTAAAGATTGACAAAAAAAGTGCCACGTGCTACTATTTGATTAGCAAATATCATTATAATTTTCCGAAAATAACGGAAGGGTAAAAACCACATTGCTATGGCGTGAGGAATCGAAACGAGAAGGACGCCGGAAACGTGTGCGTGAAATGAGGGAGGAACCAAGATATGAGAAAAACGTGGGCACTTGTAATGGCAGCAGCGATGGCGGTAGCATCCCTGACCGCATGTTCATCCAGCAAACCGGCTGAGACAGCAGCACCGGAAACGGAGGCAGAGGCAGCTGAGACAGAAGAGACCGAAGCGGAAGCAACCGGCGACCAGCAGGAGATTCTGGTAGCGGCAGCAGCCAGCCTTCAGTACGTTATGGAAGACAAGATTCAGCCGGCATTTGAGAAAGAGAATCCGGACATCAAGCTGAGCTTTACCTTTGACAGTTCAGGAAAGCTGCAGACCCAGATCGAAGAGGGCGCGGATGCAGACGTATTCTTCTCTGCAGCGATGAAGCAGATGAACGCGCTGGAGGACGAGGGACTGGTTGATGCAGATTCTGTCGTAGAGCTTCTGGAAAATAAGATCGCCCTGATCGTTCCGAAGGATTCTACACTGGGAATTACCGGTTTTGAGGATATCACAAAGGCAGAGAAGATTGCACTCGGCGATCCGGAGAGTGTTCCGGTTGGACAGTACTCCAAGGAAGCCTTTGAGAACCTGGGTATGTGGGATGATGTAGAGGCTAAGACAAGCTTTGGTACCAATGTAACCGAGGTTTTAAGCTGGGTAGCAGCCGGAAGCGCAGATGCAGGTATCGTATACCTGACCGATGCAACCACCAGCGATCAGTTTGACCAGGTAAAGGTTATCGGATATGCACCGGAAGGAAGCGTATCGAAGGTTATCTATCCGGTTGGTGTTGTAAGTGCAAGCACAAAGAAAGATGCAGCACAGAAGTTTGTAGATTATCTGGGAACTGATGATGCGCTCTCCTTCTTTGCGGAGTATGGCTTCACAGCAAATAAATAAGCCGGGAGCGATGACTGTCTGGGATATGCAGCTGACTGTGTGAACAGAAAGCAGGACAGCGAAGGACAGACAGTGAACCATGTATGGAATAAAATCCGCCGCAGAATGCAGGGTCCGTTGAAAACCAGGTGTTCTGCGGCAGTTTTTATCTCAGTCGAGAAGACTCCCACCTCTTTAGGTGGCGAGTAATAGCAAATTTGTCTCAGTGGGAGTTGGGTCT
>OFMS01001910.1_pt1 | contig 12112 bp, 7 predicted proteins | sample 1541871 | NCBI WGS metagenome assembly OFMS01 (sample SAMN04209251, study PRJEB22552) | human gut metagenome | biome: gut; material: feces | host: Homo sapiens | place: USA: Oklahoma
TGACGGTTTCCGTCGAATGCGGGCATTGGTTTGAGGGATCAGCTCAGGCGCCTGCCGCCGGCATCAGGAATGCCTGCGTACTTCATGGTGGCGTACTCGATCTTCGAGACCGAGCCGCAGCCGTCGTGCCTGAAGGCGCTTTTCTCCTCCGCATCAAGGAAGCCCACGATGTAGGGGGCGTAGTTGGCGAGCGTGTTGAGGTCGATCTGAAGGAGTTTCGAGGACGTGAAGTTCTCGTCCATGCGTTCGCTTGTGCCGAGGAACACCCAGCCCGAGAATGCCCCGTCGGGCTTCCTGCGGTAGAAAATGCCGATGTCCTCACCCTTCTGAAGAACGCCCGGCGTCACCCAGGCATAGGCCGTGGCCATCGGACCCTCGATCATCGGGCGGATCTGGCTCTTGGGAATGAGCGGGCGCCATTCGGCCGAGGCGCAGCAGTCTTCTCGATCAATCGACACGGGCCAGAAGTTCGTCTTCTGCAGGCGCTCAAGAAGCTTTTCATGGCCGTAGAGTGCGGCAAAATCGCACTCGTCGGCGTAGAGCGGCACGAGCTCATACATGGTGATCGAGTTGACCGAGGCCGAGACGGCGTCCCAGGCTTCGCAAAGGCACATGCCGGCAAACGGCGTGTTGGGGAACGTGGGCGTACTGGTGCACGTGACCATATAGCCGGGCTCGGGCAGCTTGCCTTCTGTGTTCATCTGACGTGAGATGGCGTCAAGAAGAAGCACTCTCCAGTCGCTTGCGTTGATTTTCTTCACCTCTTCTGCGGGGGCGGCAATCGTGAGCACGGGCAGCTTGACCGCTTCGGCGTCTTCGTTCGTGACCGATCCGGTGACTTCGGCCTGAGCAGCATTAATTACATGCTTCATCGCCAGGTCGGCCACGGCGACGATGCGCACGATGTGCTTGTCCACAGGATGAGAGCAGACCATGATGGCGGGGCCGTTCGGGTTCGGGATCATGCGTTCGACCTTGAGGTTCGACTTGTCGAGCTCAGCGACGGTGCTCTTGTTGAAGAAATCCTTGATGGAGTCGTGATCCTTGAGAATGGTTTCAATAATCGCGAGGTTCCGACGAAGCATGTTCAGCTCGGACTGGGTGCCGTAATACCCCTGCGCCTCGGCCTGCTCGATCAGGTTCCTGGCGTATTCGTCAAGGAACTTCCTCGTCTTGGCTGCGACCTTTTTCGCCTCGTCGTAGTCTTCGGCAAGAACCAGGCACCTGAGCATCAGGAAGAACCAGTCGGCATCCCTGCCCTCTTCGGGCAGGGCTTCAAGAAGGCCCCTGGCCTTTTTCACGCGGTCTTCCTTGCTGCCGAAGCTACTCTCGAGGATCTCACCTGCGGCCGCCATGGAGACGAGTTGGCGAAGCTTGCCCCACTCAGGCTTGATGTTATTGACGAAAGTGTCAATCACCGACATGTCACCATCCTGCTTGAAACCTTCGACGACGTACGTGAAGAGCAGCAGCCCCGTGTCGACGGCAAAATGCTGCTCAATGTTCCCGTCAAAGAGCAAGCGCGCAGCCAAGGATGCGGTATGGCGCGCCTCCTTCCAGTTACCCTTCAGCTGGAGCAGACCGCAGACGAGCGAGAGCCTGATGAGGTTGCCGTCCTTGTTGTTGCCGGAAACATCCAGAACTGCCTCAAGCTTCTGCGGGTCCCGCATGTCAAGTGCGGCACGCGCGATGAAATCAAGCTCGACGCGGCTGAAGTTGTCGAGAGGAATCGGCGACGTCACTTCGAGAATCGCGCGCTTGCCCTCGTCACCGCGCTCATACTGGCTGCGCATCCACTCGATGCGCTCGGCCTTCGTCAAGTCGAGTGCGTAGTCCCTCGGCGTTTCGTCGCAGAGCCGGTCGCCTCCGGTGACTGCGGCACGGCACATGACCGAGAGAGTCAGCACGCCGTCGCTGTCCTCAAAGTCGACCACCGAGTCGAGACCGTCCTCAAGCGTTTCGATCATCTCGGCCTTGTTGCCCAGCCTGCTCAAAATGACGGCCGTAACCTGGTAGGCCCTGGGCGCAGACCCTCCTGCCACGAAGTAGAGACCGAAAGTCTCGAGGGCCTTGCTGAGGTTCTTCTCGAAGAGTTCATGATCCTCTTCCTCCTTGAAGAAGCCCTGGAAGGCCCATGTCTCGGCCATGTGACGAAGAACGAACGGGTCTTCCATCTGCTCTTCGAAAGTGAGCTTGTTGAAGAGCTTTTCGGCCTTGTCTTCCTTGTGTTCATACAAGGCACGGATGATCTGAAGGGTGTGCTTGCGAGCCTTCACCAGGCTGCGAAGATCATATCCGTAGGAGTTGCCTTCGACCTTCGCCAAGCTCACGGCTGCCTTGAGGTGTGCGGCAGCGTTGTCGACCTCGTTCCTGAGCAGGTACGATTCCGCACAGAGAAGATGCACCAGACCGCACTCGCCGCCGCATTCAAGGATGTGCAGACAGATCCGGTTGAAGTAGTAGACGTCGGCGCAGTGCTCCGTGAGGCTGAGTTCCATGGAGGCGGAAGCGACCCAGGGAATGATGACGTCGAGAGCCTCAAACATCACGTCCTCGGTGTCGGTCTGCTCGAATCGAGCGGTCAGGTCGCTGTAGGGCTTCTCCCCTTGAATGATCTTCAGGGCTTCCTGCCGGTCAAACGTCCTGCTGGAAGAGTTCCTGGATATCCGACTTCCCGTCATTCGATGTCTCCGTTTTTGATTGCCGTCGTGGATTCAGAGGGTCGCCCCGATCGTCGAGGCGGATCTGGTATTATAACAAAGCACACAGGATGCCGATTCCTTTATGCTCTAATCGTGAGCATTTTGTGCAGATCGGAGCCTCTGCGGTAGAGACGTTTCACGGGGCTGGCCTGAGGGCAGCCGCAATACGTTTTGCAACGTCTCGTTTTGGCCGCCCGGCACCGCTTCAGGTAAAATGTATTATCGATGGCATGCCGTGCGTAGAGGGCGTTTCAGGAGCCCGCCTCACGGCAGAAGCCTGCCCCAACAAGTCAAGAAGACAGGCCCTACATGCGAATCGGATCCTTCATCGTCATCGTGCTCTCCCTCATCGCGACAGCCTTTTCCGTCGCGGTCACCGCAGTCGGCTGGGAGCGCATCCTCTTTTACACGGGATGGATGTCCTCATCCTTCGTCTACCCCGCCTCGATCCTTGTCTACATTCTTCTCTTCGGCCTCGCCATGATGCGCTGCAGGACGATCACCCGTGCTGCGGGCGCCTCTCTCATCGCCACAATCGTCGCCCTCCTCGTCTGGGTCTTCATCTCGGCCGTCGACCAGTACTACGGCGGCCCGCTCGTCGCCATGATGACCGGCTGGTTCGGCATGCAGAGCATCATCGTTGAAGAAACCTCGCTGAACATCATCGCCGTCCTGGGCGGCGTCCTCTGGCCCCTTCTCTACACCGTTACCCTCTTCATCGCCACCCTCTTTACGAAGCGCAGGGTGCCGAGGTACCTCAAGTAGCCGCTCGCTTGCCTATTTATGGAAGGCCGCTGGATCCAAAATCCGGCGGCTTTTTTCTTGGCAGCCCTCTTCTTCCACCTCCATCCGTCGGTGACGACAGGGCCGGGGTCCCCATTTCGTCCATCACGACCTCGCTCATGCTCGCCCCAGCGCCGTCAGGGTCTCGGAACAGATTTCGCAAGTCACGACCGAGATCCTGTTGCGTTTAGGATACATCGCAAGCCGAAAAATCTGCTCCCGTTCGGGAATTTTGCCTTTTTGAGGGCTTGAATTTGATCGAGATTAAAGAAAATCGAAAGCTATATGTAACACACATCTTTAGCCCATGTTTCATTCGAAAACCGCCAGTTGCGCGAAGTTTTAGTTTCAGTCGGCTGCCGCGCATTCTCTGGAGAATTCCTAGTTTTCAGGAACGGCTGTGGGGGCGATCGACCCTGCCTCTGCCGTTTTGCTCATTTGGACAAAAACTTAACCTGATAGATGTTCTTCCTGCCTTTGCAAGGTTAAGTAATCATTGGCCGGATCAGTAATTGATCCTTTGAAGGTAGTATTTGCCTTTTTGTTGATGACTGTTTGTTTAATGATAACGCTAGTGGCACAGCCATCAAACGGGAACAAGCGTTCAAAACGCGGTTGTTGACTTTTCAGTCTTCCAGGATCTGAGGGTTAACCATCAAAAAATACTGAACATGCGTTCACTAAAATCTACCGCGTGCGAGTGAACGCGTGTTCACTCCTTTTAGAGGAAGAGAAAAAATGAATTCGACATTCAAAGTTGTTTTCAACAAGGCGCGCGGCGCCCTGATGGTTGTGAATGAAGCCACCTCCTCCGTCCAGGCGAAGGGTACGAAGACCGTGATCGCGGCCGCTGTGACGGCTCTGATGGCAGGCGGGGCGATGGCTGCCCTCCCGAGCGATGGCGTCATCACAAACGAGAATTTGAAAGAAGTCGGTACGACCAAACTGACCTCCGGCATGGGGCAGACTGTTACCATCCAGACCAATGGTAACGTCAGTCAGCTGATTGAAGACCTTAAGGCAGTTAAGGATGCCCAGGAAGACGCCAAAGTAGCTGCTCTTCGTAAAGCTTTCGGTTATGACAAGGAAAAGAACCATTCCGTAATGGTTGGCGTTACCGGTGGTTGGAACTTGATGGATGAAACGACTGCCAAGATAGCGGCTTTTGGCCTCTTCACAGCAACTCAAGACGCTGAGGTGGTGAAGAAATTTGCCTCACAGACCGGATACAAAGTTGATGATACCTTGAATTTGACGGGCGGTTATCTCGATCAGACTAATTCCTTCACTTCTGACCGCGAGACCAGCGTCATTATCGGCGATGTCGATGGGACATCCTCTCCTATCGTTCTCGGCGTCGTCGGTGGCAGTAATTACCTGAGTGTCTCGAAGAACAACGCGAACATCGTTCAGAACGCCGGCTCAACAGTCACCATCAACAGTGGTAACGTAGCCGGCGTTGTCGGCGGCTCTCTGACAGTTCTGTCTCCTCATGACATCTCATTTAACGGTGAAGGAACGGGTGCGGAAGAAGCTACCAGGACGCAACTTTTCACTTCCATTGAGAGTACGGCTTTGAATATTGGCGGGAAAGCCAATGTCGGAGGCTTTGTTGCCGGTCACGCTGGTATCGCTACCAATGGTTCCAAGATCGATTCCGAAGTCAAGAACGGAACGACTGTGAACATCAAGTTCAATGATGAAGGTCTTGATCCCCTTGATGGTCTGGTCGTCGGTGGCGTAGCCGGAAACGTCGTTGTGGCTACTGGTAAGTCCGAAGCGAAGGCAACTACCAACGGACAAACTATTGTCAATATTCACAATGGCGAAGTTATGGGCATTGTCGGTGGTGGTGCTGCCGTTTCCTTTGATATGGGTGGCACGCTGGGCTTTTTGCTCGGTTCTGGATCCGGTAGTGCTACGACTCAATCCGATTCAGTGATCATGAATGTCGGTGCCAAGTCCGCGACCGCTGCCTTGATGGGCGGCGGCATTGCTGTGGCTGATGCAAATGGCAAAAATAATGGTTCCGCCAGTTCCACCGCGAAATTCGTGGAGTTGAATTTCGAGGGGCCGAAGGCTCTGAATGAAAATGACAAGGTCAAGCTTCACAATGCTGCTACGACCTATCTGCCCAAGTTTAGGGAAGACATTAAGAGCCAGAATTTCTCTCTGCTTCGCTTCGCGCTCCGCAGAACCCTTCATCAGCTCAGGTCCATCGAGGGGTACACTTGAACAATCAATCCAATCCAACCGATCCCTACTCCACTCACTCCAGCCGAAACCAACAGGAAGAGGAACCGCCTCATGACCGAATTCGCCGCCCACGTTGAAGACTTCTGCACTCGTCTCTTTGAAGACATCCGCAAGCTCACCGCCGACACCTGCGGCGTCACGCGCGAGGGGTATACGCCCGAAGAAGACAAGGTGCACGAGAGACTCGCCGAGGCCGCGCGCGAGATCGGTCTTGAAGTCCATGCTGACGCTGCGCTCAACCTCTGGATGACTTTGCCAGGTCGCAACAGGGATTTGCCAGCCTTCGTCTCGGGATCGCACTCCGACTCCGTTCCGCAGGGTGGCAATTACGATGGGCTTGCCGGCATCGTCGCGCCGCTCGCCGTGGCCAAATATCTGAAGGATACGAATAGGGTACCCGAACGGGACTTCTGTATCGTTGCATTCCGCATGGAGGAGTGCCCGGAATTCGGACGTGCCTATGCGGGCAGTCTGGCGCTGACGGGCCAGCTCAAGCCCTTTGAGCTCGAACTCCCTCGCAGGGATTCGGGGAGACTTCTGAAGGACGTTCTTCTTGAGCGCGGGGTCGACGTCGAGCGCATCGCGTCGGGAGAGCCGCTCATGGATCTCTCGAAGATTGCGGCCTTTGTCGAGCTTCACATCGAGCAGGGACCGAGGCTTGACAAGGAGCCCGTCAACCGTGCGGCGGTGGTTACCGGCATTCGCGGGTATCTGAGGCACAAGCGTTGCCGCGTCGAGGGCGAGACCGCGCATTCGGGCGCAGTCGATCATGAATTCAGGCACGACGCCGTCGCGGCCCTGACGGACCTGCTTTACGTGATGAACAGGCACTGGGAGGCCTGGCTCCATGACGGCAAGGATCTGGTCTTCACCTGCGGCGTCATCAACACGCCTTCGACGGCCGACATCTCGATCATCTCGGGCGACGTCTGCTTCGGGCTCGACATGAGAAGCCTTTCCATGGAGACGATCCGCGCCTTCCACGACCTCCTTCTTCAAGAGGCGACCGCCATCGAAGAAAAGCGCGGCGTGAAGTTCAGTTTCGACGACGTCATCGTGGGCGAGGCGGCAAGCCCTGACGAAGCCCTCTTCAACCGTCTCGTCAAGGCCGCGAAGGATCACGGCATTCCTCACCTTGCGATGGCGAGCGGCGCCGGCCACGACGCTGCGGTCATGACGAGCGCGGGCGTGCCCACGTGCATGCTCTTCGTCGCCAACCAGAACGGGTCCCACAACCCGCATGAGGCGATGCGAATTTCGGATTTCCTCTCAGGTGCGGAAATTCTCATGCGCGCCGTCGTGGATTATGATTGACGGCAACGGGAGCCATTCTCCCTTGCAGATCGCCTGCGGCGGTTCCATGAGTCAGGACCGCGCGTCGTAACGTTTAGGGGACATCGCCCATAACATTTCGTTACAGGCGGCGATAATATTATCCCACGTGCTTATGCGTGACAGCGAAAATCAGAAAGGAGTACGCACATGGCCAAGGATCATTCTCACAAGTCTGCCGTCGAACCCACCGGCGGCAGCACCCTTGAAGTCGTTGACGTTGATAGGAAGCCCTCCTATCCCGTGGCTGCCCTTGAACCCAAGCATGTCGAACCCCATTCGTTCGACTCGATGACGCAGGTCGTCACCTATCTTCGCGACAAGCTTCGCGACACGCCGCTCGTCTCCCCCGAAGAGTCGGCCGCCGAAGTGTTCAAGATGCTCAACCGCGACCTGACGCAGACGGAGCGTGACGCGCTCTTCAAGCTGCTGCTCGTCAGGGAGGCGCATCAGGCGGGCCTCTTCCCGAAGAAGCCCATCGACATGAACGCCCTTTCGGACAAGCTCCGCGAAGGCGCCTATCCGTACAAGAACCGCTACCCGAACAAGCTCTATGAGAAGGAACTCTATGACTTGCAGGTCGAGCTTCTGAAGCTTCAGGACTGGGTCAAGCGCACGAACTCGAAGATCATCGTGCTCTTTGAAGGCCGTGACGCGGCCGGCAAGGGCGGCACGATCCGCCGCTTCACCGAGAACCTCAATCCTCGCGGCGCGCGCACGGTGGCCCTTTCGAAGCCGACCGAGAATGAAGCGGGCCAGTGGTACTTCCAGCGCTATTGCGCGCACCTGCCCAATCCGGGCGAGATCTGCTTCTTCGACCGCTCCTGGTACAACCGCGCCGCGGTTGAACCCGTGATGGGATTCTGCACGCCCGAGCAGACCGAAATCTTCCTCAACGAAGTGACGGGCTTCGAGCAGTCACTCATCAGGGGCGGCACGCACATCATCAAGTTCTGGCTCGCCGTGAGCCAGGACGAACAGCGCCGGCGCTTCCGCGAACGCCGCGAGAACCCGTTGAAGCGCTGGAAACTCTCTCCCGTCGACATCGCGTCCATGGACCGCTGGGACGACTATTCAAAGGCCGTTCGCCGGATGTTCCAGATGACCGACACGGCCGAAACGCCCTGGACGGTGATCCGCAACGAAGACAAACGCCGCGGTCGTCTCAACGCCATCCGCGTGCTGCTGCAATCGATTCCGTACGACAACCGCGACATGAAGAAGGTGGGCAACATCGACCCGCTCATCGTCGGTCGCGCAGGCAGCCTCTTCGCCTCTAACGGTGATCCGCTGCGCTTTGACATCAACAACGAGATCGGCAACAGCTGATCGACCTGAAACCGTTGTTTCGAGGGCGCGCAGATACGACATCTTCGGGCCCTTTGATTTTTCACCCTCCTCTTATCGCTGACCGTGGGCTTTCGGCCACTGCCGCACGTCATGCGAACTGAATCGGGCGTTTGGGGCCCGATCGGGAACGATGCCCCGAAAGCGCGCCACACATATAAAATTATGCGCTTTGCGCCTCTGAAGGCCCGACTGCCGTCGGCAGAAGGTGCGATTTCAGGCGTTGATTCCTGCAACTTTTGCGAAACAGCAGAGCCTTTTTTGGGCGGAATCCATATCCCGCAACGGGTTCAAAGTGACGGAACCTTGCAGAAATCCGCCTCATGTAAGCTGTTTGCCCTATGTAGCCATAAGCTACATGTCCATATAATCCTATTCAAGGGCATCGGTCACAAGGCCCGCACCGTCTCTGCTGAAAACGACGGATGGTCCCGAAGGCGCCCCACACAAGAGTCCTACAACACCTCCCGCATTAGAAAAGCTATGCAAAACACAGACAACAAGCGCTTTGTCGCGATCGGCCTGATGCTGTTCGCGATCCTGTTCGGCGCAGGCAATCTCATCTTCCCCGCCTCCATGGGCCAGGCTTCCGGCGATCACTTCGTTTGGGCTTTCATTGGCTTCTGCATTACGGGTGTAGGCCTTCCCCTTCTCGCCATCATGGCGATGGCTTATGCGGGATGCAATGACCTGCAGGAGGCTGCCGGCCGCGCACATCCCCTTTATGGTCTGTTCTATACGGTCGTGGTCTACATGTCCATCGGCCCCTGCTTCGCCATTCCGCGTACGGGCACGGTGGCTTTTGAAATCGGCCTGCGTCCCTTCCTCACCGAAGGTCAGGTTGAAATGGGCCTGTGGATCTTCCTCGTCCTCTTCTTCGTGGTTTCCTACTGGCTTGCCGCCACGCCGCAGAAGCTCGTCGACCGCGTCGGCAAGATCCTGACGCCGGCCCTCGTGCTCACGCTCGGTGCTCTGATCGTCAAGTCCGTCGTAGATCCGCTCGGCGTTCCGCAGGCCGCCCAGCCGAACTATGCGGGCGTCCTCACCGCCACGGTTGCGGGCATCCTTGACGGCTACAACACGCTCGACGCCATCGCCGCGTTCGTCTTCGCCACGCTCGTCACGAACTTCGTCCGTGAAGGCGGTGCCAAGACCGCGAAGGAAGTCACCTCCCAGGTCTACAAGTCCGGCATCCTCGCCGTGTCGCTCCTCGCCGTGATCTACTTCTTCATCGCGAAGATCGGCGCTGAGTCCGTCACCGCCATCGGCATGCAGGACACGGGTGCTCCGGTGCTCGCTGAAACCGCCAAGATCCTCTTCGGCAACTTCGGCGCCATCCTTCTCTCGGTCATCGTGCTGCTCGCCTGCCTGACGACGTCCATCGGCCTCATCACCTGCTGCGCCGCCTACTTCATGCGCATCGTCGGCCGCCTGACGTACAAGCAGTACTGCCTGCTCTTCACGATCGTCTCGTTCCTGATCGGCATGTTCGGCCTCAAGACCATCATCGTCTCCACGATCCCGGTCCTGATGTTCGTCTACCCGCTCTGCGTGATCCTGATCGTGCTGCTCTTCACGGACAAGCTCTTCGACGGCCGCCAGTGCGTCTACGCCTTCACCACCGCCTTCACGTTCGTGATGGCCGCGGTCTCCGGTCTCGAAACCGCCGGCGTGAACCTCGGCGCGATCTCCGAAGCCATCAAGGCCTACGTCCCGTTCGCCCAGTACGGCCTCGCCTGGGTCCCGTTCGCCGTCACCGGCTACGTCCTCGGCCTCGCCTACAAGGCCGCCGTCCCCTGCAAGGCCTGCTGCAAGCCGGCCTGACAACCTGACTCTCAAGTGAAGCCCCCGGTCAGGACTCACTGAGAAAACCCAAAGGGCCCCGCACTTTCCCCGAAGCGCGGGGCCTTCTCTTTTCCGGCTTTCGGGCTTTTGCGCCTCTCTTCACCTTATTCGAGGACCTCTCCGCCTCCTTCAGGCGATCCCTGCAGCAGACCGTCTGCGTGGTCCGATTCTCTTTCAGATAAACTACGGGCACCGTTCCCCCATCAAGGATCCATCGCATGCTCCGATTTCCCGTTCCCGGCGCGCCTCTGACGCCCACAGACAACGAGCGTACGCTCATGAAGCCCCTCATCCGCATCCTGGAAAAAGCCGGCATCCGCTGGGGCATCGGCTGCGCCGACTGGCTCCCCATCGATCCGCAGCACTGCGCGGCCGAGATCGGGCTCAATCTCAGGCACGTCAAGCTGAGTGAAATTGGGGATACGGCCGAACTCGAAGCCTTTTTTGATGAGTTTGCCAATCCGGAAGCGCCCTGCCTCTTCCTTTCCGACATCGACGTTTCCGTCCTTGCGGCCTGGGACGACGAGGAAGAGCGAGAGGCAATGCGCGGGATCATCGTGCGCGGGCTTGCACGCATCGCCGCGACACATGGACATCATTTCATCGTGACGGGCCTCACGAGCCTCACAAAGGACATCTGCCGCGAAGCGTTTGAGAACGCCGAGCCTCTTGCGCCTCACGAGACCGAGGAGCTCTTCACGATCTCCCATGAGCAGGTCGGCCTTCTCTACGGCGCGGACCTTGCCCGCATCTCCGAGGAAAGGACAATGGTTCCCGACCTCGTCATGATGGAGCTGGACCGCCATGCCGCACTCGGCGCACGCTACGTCGAACCGTACATTCTTCAATGGGTTCGCCAAGGGAAGGCCGGGATCCTCCCGCCCGTGTCCGGCGCGCTCACGCCCCGCTTCCTCGAGCGACTCCAAAACGCAGGCTTGATGGATCTGAAGCGCATGGCGCTCTTTCAGGAAATCCCCGCTGTTTTCGGCAAGGATAGGCTCGACCTTCTTGTCGAGGCGATGGTGACGCTCGGCTTCTGGACGCCGCTTCCCGCCGGGGCTGCGGACGAGCAGCCTGACGATGTGAGGCTCTACGATTACGCCTCCGTCTGGGGCGTTCGCCTGCTGGCCGTCCTGGCGCTCAGGTTCGTGATGAGCGAAGGAGCCGACTGGATGACGCCCACGCGCGAACTCATGCGAGCCATGTGGTCGGGCGAGCCCAACGAGGCCATGGATGCCCTCTGCGAAATGCTTGACTGCATCGAGGACCAGGATGCCGACCTCGACATCGGCGGGCTTTGCGCCGCCTGCATCCTCGCGCTCGACCTTGACCTCACGCGCGGGGTCAATGAAGATGAAGGCCTCGACATCCTCGCCGTGAGGCTCCCGGGCGGCATCTGCGAGCTCGTCTTCGCGCCCGAGGATCGTGATCCCGCCGAACTCGGAAGCCCCGACGGCACGCCCCGCATGGTCCTTACCATCGGTTGACGCGTGTTCTTCTTCTCCTTTGGGGAACTTCCTGAGCGCTTTCGAAGGGCCTGTCTCTCCATTCCGAGGGCAGGCCCTCTTTTCAGGGCGGATGATGCCTTGTCCTGAACAATCGTTCTCCTCTCAGCGCCCGTCCCGCAGGGATGGAGCCGCAAGGCACGTGTTGCAAAAGCGAGACAGTGCGTTCTTCGGACTTCGACCTTCGACGTCTGGGATAAAGCGCCTCCCCTTTCAATTTGTCCTGTTTCTTTGAATAGAGTTCCCCAAAGGAAATTCTATTCAAGTGAGCTTATCGGCCTTGGCTCTGGTACCAGAGCTCGATTTCTCGCGGATTCTCGCCCGGCCCCGCGGGCACACGCG
>OFMS01001912.1_pt1 | contig 12102 bp, 10 predicted proteins | sample 1541871 | NCBI WGS metagenome assembly OFMS01 (sample SAMN04209251, study PRJEB22552) | human gut metagenome | biome: gut; material: feces | host: Homo sapiens | place: USA: Oklahoma
TAATGTCATACGGCATCTGGTCGTCCGCTCCCCAAGGCATATAGCTCACCTTGTCGCTCACATGGCGCGGTGAAATCTCCTCCGCCTCCTTGAAAACTTCGCTGCTCTTGGTGGTGAACGCTGCTGCGGCATGATAGCCGGGCAAGTCGTTCACGCCTGTGATGTGTAAGTAATTGAAATCACCCATAGTTTTGACTTTTTAGTGCAAAACTATGGGCGATGAAGTTTAGAAGAAAAGACGAATAACTACCAAGTAATCACCTCATCAACGATTTGCTGTTGCTCAGAACTGCTTCTGCGTAAATAAATACGAGTCGTTTCAATGCTTTCATGTCCCATAAGGTCGGCAAGCAAAGAAATGTCATTAAACTTTTCTAGGAAGTTCTTTGCGAAACGATGGCGAAACGAATGCGGATAAATAACCTTCTCGTTGATTCCGTACCTTGTTGCAAAGTTTTTGAGCATCTGCGAGATTCCACGAGTGGTTATACGTTCTCCGAATCGATTAAGAAACAAATACCCACTTGTTCTATTTTCTGTTGTTAACCACTCCGTTGCTTCTTTACGTAAGGCTTTAGGAATGTAAATGCGTCTAATTTTTCCACCTTTAGAATAAATATCAAAGTAGCCAACATTAACGTGTTCCACTTTTATTTGAACCAATTCACTCACACGTGCGCCAGTTGCCGCAAGGAAACGCACCACAAAGTACCATTCCTTGTTCTCCTCCTTTTTCAGTTTCTTTTTTAGAAAAATATAGTCTGCATTACTGATCACGTTTTCAAGATACGAACGCTGTTGGACTTTGACAGACTTCAATCGTAGCTTGGGTTTGTGAACAAAATCAAGATACTTGTTCAATGCCTGAATACGTAAATTCACAGTTTTAGGCTTAAAAGATTCAATCAGATGAGCCTTGTAAACCAACAAGTTCTTTTTGTTCAACTCCTTGTATTGGGAGTCGAAGTCCCTTACAGCATACAGATATGCTGCAATGGTGTTCTTAGCCATATTACCTTGACTTAAGAACGTTTCAAATTCAGTTAGTTGCATAAGTTTATTTATTAGTGGGAGCAACATTACTCCACTAATAAAGTAAAAGCGCGGTGTTCTTTGAATTCCTATTATGAGAAGATGCTTGCTACGGGAGAGGTGAAGTGCATTGATGAGGAGAAACCATTTGATGTTCCGCAAGGTTGGGAATGGGAACGTTGGGGTAATATAGCCCAAACGATTCAATATGGTTATAATGCTCCTGCTTTAGAGTATGGTGTAATAAAGATGGTTCGCATCAGCGACATTCAAGAAAATTGTGTTCTTTGGGACAATGTACCATATTGTCTAATTGATGAAAATGATATTGATACGTACCTGTTGAAAGTAAACGATATTCTCTTTGCACGAACAGGGGGTACTGTAGGGAAATCATTTTTAGTTGAAGAAGTGCCAAAAAAAGCTATTTATGCAGGGTACTTGATAAGAACGAGATATAGTTCATTACTAAATCCTCGTTACATGAAATCATTCATGGAGAGTCAATTGTATTGGGAACAACTCAAAAATGGTACTATTGCCACAGCTCAACCAAATTGTAATGGTAAAACACTTGCTAAAATGTTGTTGCCCATACCTCCAACTAAGGAACAAGATAGGATAGTTAAAAAACTAACGCAATTGTCTTCGTTCTTGGATAATTATGGTCTATGCCAAGATAGATTGAATCTGTTGAACGAGGAGATAAAGGAACAATTAAAAAAGTCCATTTTACAGGAAGCAATTCAAGGAAAACTTGTTCCGCAACTTGCTGAGGAGGGTACTGCCCAAGATTTGTTGGAGCAGATAAAAAAGGAGAAGCTGAATTTAGTAAAAGAGGGCAAACTAAAGAAGTCCGCTTTGGCTACTTCCGTCATCTTCCGTGGTGACGATAACAAGTATTGGGAGAAGAATGGTGAATCAGAGTATTGTATTGACGACATTGTTCCTTTTGAATTGCCGCCAACTTGGTGTTGGGTTCGTCATAACCAATTATTTGAAATATCAGGTGGTTCACAACCCCCCAAGTCTCAATTTATAGAACGACCGCAAGAGGGTTATATTAGATTATATCAAATTAGAGACTACGGTAATAGTCCTCTTCCTGTATTCATTCCCAAAGAAAAAGCAAGTAAAATAACAAAGAAAGGAGATATTATTCTTGCACGTTATGGTGCTTCTTTAGGGAAGGTCTTTTTTGCCGAAGATGGTGCTTATAATGTAGCTATGGCTAAAGTCATTCCCCAATTTCCCGAAAATTTAATTTGTAAGGAATTCTTATTTTTGTTTTACAAGACCTCTATCTATCAAAAATTAGTAAAGGATAGATCTAGGTGTGCGCAAGCAGGATTTAACAAAGAAGACTTAAATGATTTGTTATTCCCATTGCCGCCATTGAAAGAACAACATCGAATTGTGGAAAGATTTAAGAACGTAACAAGTATTATGAGTTGATAGACAACAGTCCTGTTTGTATAGACGAGTTTTTGCCGTTCCAAATACCCGAAACATGGACTTGGTGCAAGGTCAAAGACTTGTTGGAAATACAGACAGGCGCATCGTTCAAAAAAGAGCAAGCAAACGCAAATAAAAAAGGCATTAGAATATTGCGTGGTGGAAACATTCTACCCAATAAGTATATATTCAAAGATGATGATGTCTTTGTGTCAGAGGAGTTTGTCAATGCAAATACTATTCTAAAGAAGAATTGCATCATTACTCCTGCTGTAACCAGTTTGGAGAATATAGGTAAAATGGCAGTAATAGAAAAAGACTACAATAATGTTAGTGCTGGCGGTTTTGTATTCATCATTAGCCCATACATTCAAGACTTTAATCATTCCTTGTTACTTGCGTATTTTCTTCAAAGTCCATTCTTAATTGAGGCTATGCGAGGAATAACAAAGAAGTCTGGTGCTGCTTTTTATAATCTTGGTAAAGAACGGCTGAAAGAGTTGTATCTACCATTGCCTCCAATGACAGAACAAAGAAGAATAGTAGACAAAATTAATGAGGTCTTATCAAGTATTATGAGCAGATAGGAAGCAAAGTGTCTGAAATAGAACTGCCTTTTGAATTTCCAAGTTCTTGGTCTCTTGCACGATTAAATGCAGTTTGTCAACTTACAGACGGCTTAAAAACCACTGGCAAACAATACTTATTAGATGCAAAATATCTGCGTGGTAAAAGTTCTGGAACTATTGTTGAACAAGGCAAACTTGTCTATAAGGGTGACAATATAATACTTGTGGACGGTGAAAACTCTGGGGAAGTTTTCATCGTTCCACAAGATGGCTATATGGGTAGTACTTTCAAACAACTATGGATAAGTCCTTCAATGTATGAACCTTATATTTTGGCATTCCTACAGTTCTACAAAGAAACTTTGCGCAATTCTAAGAAAGGTGCAGCAATACCACACCTCAACAAAGAATTGTTTTATGGGCTTATTATAGGTATTCCATCACAACAAGAGCAGAGAAGAATAGTTCAGAAGATAGAACAATTAATGCAGTTGCTCAAATAGAGTTTCTATTCTTTTTACAATGCGTTTCTGTTCATTCAAAGGAGGTAATGGAATCAAGTGCTCTACCAATTTAACTCGTGATATGTTAGGTTGGGCACCACCTTCACCTTTCTTGATAAATGAATCTCGACTTGCCATTAAAAAATAAAACAAGAACCAATTATAAACAATATAGGGAGTACAGCCACAACACGCTTGATTGGTAGTTAATTCCTTGCCTACAATAGCTAACTTTCCTATTGTAGCTCCATACATTGCAATGAGGACATCGCCTATTTTGTTCATACGTAGAGAGCAATCTTGAAAAGCTCTCTGCGTTATTTTTTCTTCTGTATCATATACAATATCGTTGTTTAACTCACCTGTCTTAAGCCACAAAATATTGCCTCCATAATAATCTTGGTTACCACGCTGAGGTGTAGAACCTGCCCCCCAATCTCCAACTTGTCCCATTCTTGCCCAAGTCCAACTATTAGGAATTTCAAAGGGAATTTGCTCGGTTATATCCAAGCATTTTTTACCTATCTGCTCATAATACTTGTTATCGTCACCACGGAAGATAACAGAATCGTTGAGAGCAGACTTCTTTAGTTTGCCCTCTTTTACGAGTTTCTGCTTCTCTTTTTTTATCTGTTCAAGCAACTCTTGTGCAGTACCTTCTTCTGTTATTTGCGGAACGAGTTTGCCTTGAATAGCCTCTTGAAGGATGCTCTTACGAATAATATAGGAAAGTTCTTCATTTAACTTATTAAGTTTATCCTGCGCTTTTCCATACTCATCTATATATGGCATCAACTCCTTTGCTTTTGTATCAATACGGAACTGCTCCGAAAGAGGTGGAAGTGGAACTAACAGAGACGTCATTGTTTCTGTGCTTACACGAGGCATTTTTACACCAAACGTTGCAGAATTAATGTAATCATCTACGTAAGGTGATTTCAAAAAGCTAACAATATAATCTTTGCATATATTGCCGTAGCAAGTGAAAGGTATGATTTCTGGAGTGCAAATACCTCCTTCCGGTGCAACAAGTATCTTTAATAAATATGGACGAAGTTTGCTGTATAAAATGTCACCACGGTTGAAGACGGTCTTGTCACCGATGGCTTTTCGCTCACCAACAGTTTTAATATTCAGCAATTTCCCTCCTTTTTCTATATCTTCCAAATCCAATCCCCATAATTGAGTATCGGCTTTCGATGCGTTGATTTTTCTCTTTGTTTGGGCATAAGTTGAGATTTCTCCTAATCGACACCATTCCCACCCTTGCGGTATCTCAAACGGCACCTCCTCATCTATGCACTTCACCTCCCCCGTAGCGAGTATCTTCTCATAATAGGAATTGTCCTCACCACGAAAAATAACAGATGCGTTTTTGTCGCGCTTGATTTTCTTCTCCTTAATCAAACGCTCCTTTTCTTCACGAATGCGCTCCAGCAAGACACTTGCTGGTTCATCATTAGGGTCTTGCGGTACAAGTTTCCCCTGTATCGCCCATTGCAGTATACTATTTTTTAATTGCTTTCCGTTCATAAAATGCTCAATCTTTTTCTTCTACTGATAATCTTCTCCTTTGATGCCTAGTTCACCGTTGCTCATTGCGTTTGCAATGTCCAATTTCAACTCTTCATCATAATCATTACCTTCCATGAAACATGTTATAATGCGTAATAACAGTTCCTGATCAATATTTGATGCTGCTACATGATAAACAATGGATTCCATTTGCCGCATAAATATAGTTGCATGCCAAATGAATGCATTCTTGTATAAGAAGTATGCTCCAATAGTTAATGCAATACGCTTATTGCCATCGTTAAAGTAGTGACCAGCACAGAATTTGAATACCAAATAAGAAAGTTTGTCAGAAAAACTTGGATAGTATAAATCATTTTGGATAAAATCAAGAGTAGCGCGGATGCCGCCCTCGTCTCTTATGCCATCAAATCCACCATCACTTGCATCTATCATCTTATTGTAGACGCTTACAGCTTCATCAAAAGAAATATATTTGACATCACTCTTGCTCATCATCAGCCTGCTTTAACCGTTTTAATACATCTTTGTTTTCTGCCAATATGTTATCAAAGTCGATGGATTGATCACCGATGAATCGTTCATATTCTTCAGGGCTAACAGCCTTTAAGTATTCTGCTATATTTCCATGATAAGCATCACGAAAGCTATAGTCACGAGAAGCCATTTTGGTGCGAGCATCATTGAGATATGGCTTTTGCATTGGGTGTTCAGCCAAATCATTAACTATTTGTTCAACTTCTGGCATGGTAAGTCTAACATTACCTTTCTCTTTGTATCTTTGTTGTATAGCTGCACCGACACCATTCTCGAATGAGGAAATAACAAGCAGGACTTCTGAGTATAAAGTGTGTCGCACATTATCTTTTGCATCAAGTTTAAGAATATTGCGATATTCCTTTGCATTTTCCTTGAACACAGCTTTATAAATATAATCAGTAACTTGCGAATACTTATAAGTATGGTGCCCCTCTACATATTGGTTCATTGCAGATGTAAGATTACGTCTATAATTTTCCTCAGTGATAGCCGATGAAATATAATTTACATCGCGTCTGTTAATGTATTTTGTACCGCCTCCAGTCTTCTCATTGATTGTAGCAATCACTAAATCCAATATAGCACTGCGCAGAACTTTTGCTTTTTCGCTTTCCGTAAGAAGCATTCCTATATTGAGAAAAGAGCGGAAATTAAATAGTCCAAGTTGGGTGGTTTTGCTCCCGACATTGATGACGGGAGCAAATTCTAACTTCAACTGTTTCAAGAGTTTTCCCTTGCATAAAACGTAACCATTAGCGGAGATTTCATCGCCGAACTTTTCTAAATATCGCTCAATAGTACGTTCTTCGACTTCGTAATAATCAGCGACCATTTTTTTCGTAAAGCGGTACTCATTCTCGAAAAAGATTCCTTCAATATCGAGACTTTCTTGAATCTTACCAACTGCAAAGCGATTGTTAAGAATATTTTGCCTTTCAATATTTGAGACTGTTAAATCCTTCATACTTTCTTGCTGCTCGGATTTGGTACACGCGTACCATTTTAATTATCTATTTTAATTTCAATTCCCAATATCTTCTGAATCTCAGAAAGTTTTTTATCTATTTCGTGGTCGAGTGCTGCGCGTTTCTTGTAGTAGTTTGCCAACAACTCAGCAGGAGGTAAAATATCCTCATCCTCTTTCGGGAATTTACACAAATCGAAGTTGCAATCAGCAGCAACCATCTCCTCTACAGGGAAGAAGCGTGCCTTTTCATTACCCTCATCAACGATGATTTCCTTGCGGTCATTCCACCATTCTTTGATTGGCGCACAATGTTCCAATCGCATAGGTTTCGTCTTGGAAAAATGCTTGTAACCCTCAGGCATATCCAAACGATAGAACCAAGTGCCCTTTGTAGCCCAACCCTCGGGAGCACCTTCTGCCTTCTCATTGTTGAAGAACAGAATGTTTGTAGCGATAGAAGTGTATGGTGCAAAGATACTGCCCGGTAAGCGAATAATGGTGTGTAAATTGAATTCGCGCAACATTTTCGTTTTAATTGCCAATTTTGCATTATCCGTACCAAATAAGAAACCATCAGGTACAATCACACCAGCACGTCCCTGTGCTTTCAAGCGATACATGATAAGCACCATGAACAAGTCAGCGGTTTCACTGCTACGCATATCCATCGGGAAGTTGCTCTTGGCACTAGCATCTGTACTACCACCATAAGGTGGGTTCATACCGATAACATCTACCATATCAGCGTCTTTGAAATCGCTCACTTTCGTTCCCAAAGAATCACAGTGAATTATGTTAGGAGCTTCCACATCGTGAAGCAGCAAGTTGGTGATGGAAAGCAAGTAAGGAAGAGGTTTCCACTCCTGTCCAATTACCGCATTTTGATAATCTGCACCATCTTCGGTAGTCTCTATTTGTTTATTCATAAACTTCAAAGCGGAAGTCAAGAAACCACCTGTACCAGAAGTAAAATCACCAAAAACCTCTCCCAACTTTGGATGAAGCATTTCCACAATAAAATCTGTAAGTGCACGAGGGGTATAGAATTCTCCAGCATTACCAGCAGACTGTAAGTCCTTCAGAATACCCTCGTAAATATCACCAAACAAATGACGGTCTTGCGCATCGTCAAATTCTATTTCGTTGATCACATTCACCACTTGACGAAGAAGTGTGCCATTCTTCATATACTGGTTAATGTCCTCAAAGACATCCTTGACAATAGTTTTAGATCGTGGAGTCTCTGGAGTAATCTCAATACTCTTCAACGTTGGGAACAAATTATTGTTGACAAGATTCAATAACTCATCCCCCGTAGGTGCTAAACCATCTTTCTTATCCACAGCCCAATTACGCCAACGCAATTCTTCTGGGATAATTGATGAGAATTTTTTACCTTCGCGAGAAGCTTTGTACTCCCATGTTTCTTCCTGAGTGTCGTACACTTTCAAGAAGAACATCCAAGTCATTTGTTCTATTCGTTGCGCATCGCCATTCACACCTGCATCTTGGCGCATAATGTTTTGAATACGCTTTACTATATTATTAACTGCCATACAGTCTTTATGCTATATTTTTATAAATCTCGGTCTCTAGTTCACGGATAGCTTTTTCAAAGTTAGCCACCCCGCCAAAAAGTTTCATAATTCTTTGCGGTTTCCCTATTGTGTCGAAAGGTGAATGGTCAAGTACATTGACATCCTCAAAATTGAGTATGCCATATTCAGCGTACTTCTCCAATAAAGCTTCCAATACCTCACGCGCTTTACCTTCATATTTGGCAAAGTAGTTGCGTTTCTTTACATTGTTGGCTCTTTCACGACGGGTAAGAGCAGGTTGGTCATAAGCCACATGACAGATAATATCAAAAATGTCTGCATTTGCCAAAGCTGGATTTTTTTCACGTACAGCTTCAACAAGAACATCAACCTCTTTTAGCTCGTCCACAATAGCTTTCTTACGGTCGGCTTCACTCCACCTTTTCACAAAGTCGTTCAACGTTGCATAGCGCTTGCAAATTTGCTTTTTCGTAAAGGATTTCACTGACTCGGTACGCATGGTCTTGCCATCTTCGCCAAGAACAGAGACTATTTCTGTATTGATTTTAACGCTAACTCCATCAACAATGTACTTGGGATCTTTTGGCGGACGAGGAGTGCCACCTCCTCCAGGAGGGAAGTTACCTCCTCCACCGCCTTTTCCTGTTGGTGGAATAGGAGGACCATCAAATCCTGGGTCTTTGAACTTCTTAGTGGCATTACGGAAATCCAAAATTTCCAAATGCCACTTCCCTTTATCTGTGCGAAGACGAGTACCACGACCTATAATTTGCTTAAATTCTGTCATTGACCCGATTTCCTTGTCAATCACAATCAAGCCACAGGTTTTACAGTCTACACCAGTTGCCAAAAGTTCTGAGGTGGTAACGACCGTAGGGTAAGGTTGGTTCACATCAATGAAGTTTTCCAACTGTTTTTTTCCTGCGTTGTCATCACCTGTAATGCGCATCACGTATCGGGGATCCTTCTTACATAAGTCTGCATTTAATGTTGTAAGTAAACTTCGCATAGCTTCAGCTTCCTCAATATCTGTGCAGAATACAATAGTCTTTGTCATTCTGCCGATACTATGCAGCATTTTGGTAATACGATGTGCAACTATGTATCTTCGCTTAAGAAAAGATATATTGCGTCCATAATCTTTCTGCTGGTAAAAGCGTTCTTCTATGTGACGGTTGTTAATATCAACCTCATCAGCCTCGGGAGTATAACCCTGCAAATCAAGGTCAAGGTAACAGTTTGTCACACGGTAAGGTGCGAGGAATCCATCTTTAATGCCTTGCAGCAAAGAATAGGTATAAATAGGTTCGCCAAAATAGTCCAAGTTATTTGCGCCTTCTTCAGACTTGGGGGTTGCAGTCATGCCGATTTGAGTAGCCGAACTGAAATACTCCAAAACCTTTCGCCAAGCAGAATCATCTTTTGCACTCCCTCTGTGGCACTCATCAACAACGATCAAATCAAAGAATGTTGATTGAACTTGCAAGAACGGATCTGGCTCTCCATCTTTACCGACTAATTGGTGATAGAGTGCCATATATATTTCGTAAGACGAATCAATTTCACCACCTTGCACCTTGGTCATGAATTTCTTAAAGGGACGAAAGTCCTGAGATATTGTCTGGTCAATCAGAATATTCCTGTCCGCCAAATACAATATTTTTTTCTTCGCTTTTGATTTGTGCAAACGATGGATTATTTGAAAAGCTGTATACGTTTTTCCTGTACCAGTAGCCATTACTATCAAAACACGTTCTTGCCCCTTGGCTATAGCTTCAACGGTGCGATTGATTGCTATACGCTGATAGTATCTTGGCTCATAAGATTGTGCATCCGTATAGTAGGGAGTTTCTACGATTCGTCGTTGCTGGTCAGTAAGAGGTTTGCTGTTATTCAAACGTTCTCTTAAAGCATCATGTGAAGGGAATGCATCTAAAGCTATTTCCTTTTCTTTGCCTGTTATAAAATCATGCTCCAAAAAAGCATCGCCATTTGAACTATAAGCAAATTTTACATCTAAAATTTGCGCATATTCCATAGCTTGTTGCATTCCGCCACCAATGGGTTTGTTATTATCTTTAGCTTCAACTACAGCTAAAGGATAATTATTTCTGTCAAAGAGAAGATAGTCTGCACGTTTCTTTGCTTGACGCGCATGTACAGAACCATCAAATATGACTCTACCATCAGTAAAGCCATATTCCATTCTTATTTGCTCCCGTTTCCAACCAGCCTTTTCTATGGCAGGAGAAATGAAGCGAGCCTTAATATCTTCTTCACTCAAATTCTTCTTGCTTGTCATAGGCTACGAATTTATACTTTATTTGCCTACAAAGTTAATAATAAATTATTATCAGAAGATGCCACAAGAAGTTTATTCTGTTGATTTTGAGGAGATAAGTAAGGATTTTTGACAGTATGCAAATCTATACAGATTTATAAACAATCACATAAACACCTCCAATCCATTTATTTCAAACACGCAGACGTCGCGAAGCTGCCGGATTTCGTTAGAATCCAGCAGTTTCATTCTTCGCGTGCCTTTGTAGAAGTCATAGCGGAGAGAGATGCAGCGGTGCCAGCATTGGATTTCACCCGAGCGCGTCCATAGTTTGAGGTCTACGGGTTCGGGCGATTGGAGCATACGTTTGAGGGTGGTGATGTGAATGGCTTGTGGCATTAGTCAAAACTATTGTTATAGATGGAGTTGAAGATATTGCGCTTGCGAGTGAAAGTTAGGACAGGCTGTTGGCGAACAGGTTTCCACTTGAACTTCACGGAACAGTTGGCGGTGGTGGCATCCGAAAGCTCGCTCTCAATGTCCGTGATGAGAATGGAAGTGCCCGACGGATAGTCGGGAGAGATGAGAAACAAGGTGTGAGATTGCAGGGCGTAAGTCACGTGCTTGGCTTGCAGGTATGAGAGAGCGGAAGTTTCGCTCTCATACTCAACCTCCGTGTTGTCATCGTAAGAGGAACTCTGCCCACAACAAATGGCGGTGCTGCGATCAAAGGAAAGTTTGCGCTTGGTCTGAGCGGTAAGATAGAGTGTGTCGTAAACGTTGAAGGCGTTGTAATAGTAGAGCGTAAGTGTGGGTGGCTCGTCTGTAAAGAAGAGCGTGAAAGTCCGTGCACCTCGATAAAGGGTGACGGACAACAACTTGCCCTTGGTGCCTTGGGGCAACTGGGCAAGTAGGTCATCTTCGTTCAGATCCTCAAAGCAAAGGTCAAATTGCTTGGAAGCGATGGGCAAAGCAGAGACGGAGAGCGAAATGGGTTGGCTTTCCCCTTCGGGCTGAATGACAAACAACGTGGAGCATTGCCCTGTTTCATCGGGGAAAACAAAATACTGCAAATCAATCTGAAAGTCGTGCGGTACGAGACGCACAGCATGAGGCGTGAGAAAATGCGATTGCAAGAACTGCTTGCAGTCCGCATTCTGAATTTGCGGTTTGCAGTAAATTAAGGTAAATTCGCCCAAAGTGAAGTCATTTCTGTCCACCTGCATACGGAAACTACACGCGGCATGAACGAGCAATTTCTCCTCCATATAGCTTTCAATGATGGAACGGAGATCATAGATGCTTGCCTGTCCACCATAGGCATAAAGTGTGGTAGAGAAGATAGGATCTTCACTGCGGTTGATATAGATGGACAAGTACACAGAACTGCCTTGAAAGTCGGAGATGTTGAACACATCGGGAACGGAAGAAGTGAAGCTATACCCTTGGGGATTATAATTGTACTGCATAAACGATCGGAAACTAAATAACCCTCGCAATATCGCACAAACCTCGGGTTACGGAAAAGACCGTCCTTTCGGGCGATCCTTTCTTTCAGCTTCAAGCCGTAGCATTGGCTCTCTTGCGTGTAGTGCGCTTGGCGGCAGGCTTTCTCGTGCGCTTGGGTGTGGTGGTAGGAGCGGCAGAGGCGGGCTGCATG
>OFMS01001930.1_pt1 | contig 12006 bp, 5 predicted proteins | sample 1541871 | NCBI WGS metagenome assembly OFMS01 (sample SAMN04209251, study PRJEB22552) | human gut metagenome | biome: gut; material: feces | host: Homo sapiens | place: USA: Oklahoma
AAGTAAATGTCTGCTTCGCAGCCGCTTCCTTTTCTTTTGCGCTCATTATATCATAATTTTTGTGCAGCTTTTCAGCGCATATAAAGTTCCGCAAGGAACTTTTAAGATGAGCACTTTTGTGCTCATTATACTAAAATTCTTCTGTGACGTTATAGACATACCCATTCTTTACTCTGCCAGTACGCTTTACTATCTCAAGATAATTAAGAATATTAAGCGTATATCTTGACGCTTCAACACTGACCCCAGCCGCCATGGCAAAGTCTTTCACCGTAAAATCTTCCTTCAAATCCGCTGGAACTAACTGCATATAATCCTCTATCCTGTCAAACTTTACTATTCTTCTTATCCCAACCGGTACTCTGTCATATCTTGTTGAACCTCTTTTCTTATCATAACTCCAGCCGTTAAGAAGCTTATATTCTTCCATATCCATAAGCACAAGATTGATTGAAAGATTAGGATTTTTCAGATAGCTTTTTATCTTATATAACTCGTAAAATGCATCATATTCCGTAAAATGTCTTGGCGACTTTCTCCTGCCCTGAACCTCTCCATTATCAGGATTAACCCAGCTTAACCACTTGTTAAATGGAAGCGGATACACCACAGTAACGTGGTAATCTTGTAGAAATACCGAAAGCTTATCCCTCAGTTTATTAAGCTGGCGTGTCTGTATCTCTATTATTCCTTTGTCATTATATATATCAGCATAATAACCGCTCATAGCGACCTCGTGCTTGTCCTCATCAGGCTCATAATACAGCTTAAGGACAGCGTGAAGTGTCTTTTCTGACAATGTCCCTATCCCTTTGTTATTATGTGCCTTGCCAATTATCTTATCTTTAGCATTAACAAATGCCTCGTAATCTTCATATTCCGATGTTTCATATAATATATTGTTCAATGTTCTGTCCATAACCTGTCTAGTAATGTTATACTTTTTTTAATTCATTATAAATCAGAACATATATTCTTACAACAAAAAGCAGTAAAAGCTTTTAATATATATTCTCATTACATATCTACTATGTATAGAGAATATATTTTACTCTGTTACTTATGCTTTTACTGCCTTTTATTTATTATTTATTATTATTTTTTTAAAATGTGCTATTTTAAGTGTTGCAATAAGTCCCCTTAATGTGTCTGCCTGTGTACTCATATCCTGACTTGCAGCGGCACACTCTTGTGATGTGGCAGAATTAGTCTGTACAACATCATTGATAGCTTCTACACCATCATCAACCTGCTTAATTGCCTCTGTCTGTGTATTAAGAACATCTGCAATATTATTAACTTCATCAACTATATGTCTTGAATTGTCCACTACTGCACCAAGCTGGGAAGCTGTATCATTGGCAATAACCATGCCCTTCTCGACTGCTGCAACAGATGTATCTATTAATGAAGCTGACTCCTTGGCAGCTTCTGCACTCTGTGCCGCAAGTGCTGATACCTGATCTGCAACTACCGCAAAACCTTTTCCTGCATCGCCAGCTCTTGCCGCCTCTATAGACGCATTCAGTGCCAGAAGATTAGTCTGTGAAGCTATCTGGTTGATAGTTTCTATTATCTTGCTGATTTCCTTGGAAGCCTTTTCAATTTCACTCATTGATGTAACCATCTCGCTCATCTTACCATTGCTCTCATAAAGCTGTGTTCCAAGTTCATCTACCCTGCCACTTATTGCTCTGGCGTTCTGTGAATTCTGTGCAACTCTTTCTGATACACTTGCAAGGGAAGCTGTAAGCTCCTCAACAGAAGCCGCCTGATTAGTTGCTCCTTCTGCAAGCTCTGTTGAGCTTGCGGCTATCTGTTCTGAACCTTCTGCCACCTGGTCAGCTACTCTTTGAAGGTTCTTTACAAGATCTGCCATACTTGCTTCAAAGCTCATAAATGCATGTAATATTTCCTCAAAATCACCCTTCCACTCAACTTCTGGCTTAACATCAAAGTTACCATGTGAGAATTCCTGCATTGACCTTTTAATATCATCAACATATGAACTTAATGTTCTTATTGACTTACGCAGACTGTGGGCTAATGTTCCTAATTCATCATCTGAATGGTATGTAAGCTCACTGTGCAGGTTACCATTAGCAAGGTCTTTAGCTACATTATCTATATCCCTTAATGGTTCTATTATCATCTCTGTAATCTTAGCACCTATTTTCTTTGATATAAGGCTCGCTATTACAATAAATAACACAATAGCCACACCGCCTATGACTGCCACAACATTGCTTAACAATATTGCCTGATCCGCCTCTTTGTTGGTTTCATCCTCCATTTTATCCGCAATACTCATAAGATTGTTAAGTGCAGGTGTACATACTGTGTGGATTTTATTCTTGGCACTTGCAAGGTCGCCCTTTTCAATCTGGTTAATTATATCGTAACCGATATTGCCCCATTCATTAAGTGCTTTAACATACTGGTTATACAAATCATCATCTATTATATTGGTATTCTTTATAATATCAAGCTGTGTCTGGGAGTCTGTAAGAACTGTCTTAACATTATTCTTATAATTCTCATAAGTTGAACTGTCGTCATTTAATGCCATCTCTCTTATATTGCGGGCAGCAGAACTAATATCTATAATACTTTCTTTAGCAGCATTATTTGCTTTCTGAGCCCCTTTTACATAAGAATTAAATCTTATATCCAGAAGAGATAAACCAATTATGCTTACGATTCCTGATAAAATCATAAATTTAATTACAGTAGCGTAAATGTATTTTATTTTGTCGTGTAAATTTAGTTGGTGTAATTTAGATATCATTCTTGTACATCTCCTTCTTTAAATTGATGGGGGTGGAAGATAGACGGACCCCGGACGCGTTGTTAAAGCGAATAGAAGCAACAAAGACACGTTTGCACTGCGTGTCGCTCGCAGCGGTACTAAGCTGCCAGTTGGAACTGCCAGCTAAGGACCGGCGGCTCCCCAGCGTCTTCTTATGCTTCTATCAGCTTTAGCATCGCTGGCTGTCTTTCAACCATTGGTATATTTTGTTTTATTTATTAAGTAGATTTTATAGCATAGTAAAATATATTTGTCAATATATTATATTTGAATAGCTTTAAAATATATTTCAGTGGATTAGGAATGAAATAGAGATGGGGGATTTTTGCGTAAAAAAACAGCCGGACAATAGATTTACGAAAAGGGGATGTCCCCTGTTACTGGACAAGCCAGTAAAGCGGGGACTGGGGATTGAGGCTCTATTGTCAGACTGTTGTGGTTATTGTCACCTATTTATTATCTGATTATGATTTAACTATTTGCTGTCTGTTTATGGTGGACGATAGATATTTATTATTTATCGTCTATTTCTTCTAGTTCCAGTTCTTCAGACTCATTGTATTCTTCGGGGAGATCTTTTGTGGTTGATGACTGATATGGGACGGCATCATCAGATACTTCTTCATCTATATCTTCTTCTAAGTCATCATATAAGATATCTTCTTCATCATCTTCAAGTTCCATATCGTCTAAGTCTTCCTCGTCTATATCTTCGTCTTCGTAGCCGTCCATTGCTCCTACGAAGGCTTTTTTGCTCTTTGAAAGCTTAATGCTTAAGGCTATAACTACAACTATTAATGCTATTATTACAACAGCAAGGACTGCTAATATAACGAATATATAATCGCTTACTGTATTAAATGCCTTATCACTGTCAGCTGTCTTTATGTTGGTGTTAATTACCTGTTCATCTGCCATATTGTAACCGGCGTAACCTTGTATTGTGCCATCATTGACATTGTATCTGAACCAGCCTGTTTCTCCTGTAGAGCTTACGCCGTAGAATAATGCGTAGTTGCCTGTTCTATCAAGAAGGGCATCGACTTCTTTGCCATTGATTACTGTTCTTCCAACATCATAGCCTTCTGGAAGTTCCATAGATGCTTCATCTATGGCAAGTATGCAGTATGTAAATTGTGGCTGGCTTACTTCTACGAATTGTGAAAATGTCTTTCTCACCGAATCGTATACATAATAACCGCTCTCACCTTTGCCATCTGTACTTTCAAGATAGACAATTGTTACTCCTGTATCAATTCCAACACCTGCTGATACCTTTGTTCCATTATAATCATACTCTGTTGGAGTATAGCCATCTGGAAGTGGGTGTTCATCATTAGCAGATACAATCTTATATTCAGCATTATCTACTGTAATATTCGGCTCTTGTATTGCTTCACTGTTAGGATCCTGCACATCAGGAATATTATTATTGTCTGTTGATCCATTAGATGAGTCCGAACCTGTTGCCTGATTATTTTCATTAGAAGCTGAATTAGTTTCCTTGGTTGTCTTTATTGTATAAGTTCTTTTACTGCCATTTTCTGCTGTTACAGTAATTGTTGTTGTGTTAAATCCTGGATCCATTCTCTTGCCAGATACGCTTACAGTTGCCTTTGAATCATTAGGAACTGCACTTACTGTAAGGCTTGCACAGTCAGCACCAACAGATGTTGTATAAGTAGTTACATCTGGTGAAAATGCTGGCGATAACACACCAGGACTTATCTGTAATGAACTTAATGTATTATCTGATGAATATGAGGCTGGTGCAGAAGCTGTAACTGAACCTGACGATTTGGATATACTGCACGCCTGCATATCTATATCAATAACCTTGGAATCACCTATAACATTAAGGCTTGAAGTACCAGCTCCGATAATCTTAAATGTTATTGTCTTTGACTGGCTGCTTGCTGTACTTTCGTCCATAAAGCTGACCATCGCAGTTCCCGAATTACTTGAACTTCCGCTTAATGCTAATATTGATGGGTCATAGGATACATATATTGTAGCTCCACCTATTCCGCTCGATGCACTGATTGACACATCTATGGATACTGTATCGCCTACCGTACCACTTGCTGAACCAATTGATACTCTTGCTGTTCCTGCCGCTAATATATCTGTCTTATTCACGAAAGCCATTCCAGCACACATACATATAATAAGCAGTGCTGAAATTATCTTTTTAACCTTATTCATATATGTCCTCTCTTCTTGCAGTCACTACTGCTGGATATATCCTATATTTAATATGTGTCTTTTAATAGCAACGAAATCATACAAATCTATAACTCCGTCCCTGTTAATATCCGCAGCCTCTTTATAACTGCCCTGTGGCTGTCCAATTCCAAGAACTGCTCTCTTAATAGCAACGAAATCATATAAATCTATAACTCCGTCACCATTAACATCTCCATATATAACTATAGAATATTCATCATATACACTTCCGTCTGCCTTGTATACAACTAACTTATCACCAGTAACTACTGTGTCGCCTCTCTCGCTTCCGTCATTCTTTAATATTTTTCCATAACAGCCATTGCTGTATGATACATTATCAAGAACACTTGATGCCTGACTTCCGACACCTATCTTAGTCATTATCTTCTTTGATGAATCGACATTATAATCTGTTTTAAAACCATCTGTATTACCACCAGATTGTGCAGACTTTCTTGTTATATTGATTACGTATGTCTTTATATCACCATTTTCAGCCGTTACAGTAATATTGATTACATTATTGCCAACACTTAAGCTGTGGCTTCCACGTCCGCTTACTGTTGCATTGCCATCTATAAGTCCTGCCGATACATTAACACTTGTAACATCATTTTCTACAATAAGACTGTAATCAGTATTATCAGATGAAAATGTAGGAGTTAATGTATAACCATCTACTGATAATGAACTAAGCCTGTTATTCGCACTCTGGTTGCCATCTGGTATTATACATCTTGACGATGGCATATTATCATATACCGGAATGTTAAACTTAAATGTTGTATTATTAAGCGTGTATGAACTATATGCCTTCTTAGCCCTTGTCGCTTCTGACCTTGGTGCAAGCACATTAGTCATATACTGGTGTGAGAAGTTCTTAACATCAAACTTCTCATAATATATAGTATCCTGACCCTTGTTAATGTACCATTTTCCAAGATTGACAGCACCACCTACAACAGCCCTGTAACGCGAATTCCAAGGCCTCATATTAGAGCTGTCGGTCTGTCTGGCATATTTCAAACCATTCTGGACTGCTGACAGACCACCGCTTGCATAAGCGTTCTGGCTGTAATAATTATAATAGCCCTCGTATCCGTTTACATTTCCAGATATCTGGTTGCCTCGTCCGTCTGCCCCCTGTTCCTGAATAATTCTTGTTGCAAGGTGATATGGGCTTACCTTGGATACTTCACCTGCATACATAAGCAGTGAAGCATAGTCATAGCCGTCAAGATTGTGGCTTGAATTCTCCATAAATGTTCCGCTTATAATATTGCGCACACCGTCTATATTATGTACTGATGAGTCATAAGAAAGACTTTCAAACATAAATATGTATGTATCATCAAGAAAGTTTCTTGGGTCAAGTGCATATTTCACAAGTCCCTCAGATGCCTGAACCCAGCCACCACTGTCAAGCTCTGTATACTCACCTGTATTCCAGTCATAACAGCCATCAGCCGTAGACTTCCACGAAGCATCTGCCGAACTGTATATAAGACTTCGTCCTAATACATTCTGGGCATTAACCATAGTATCCCAGTCCCTTCCATTATGGTCTGCTACAAATACCCATAATGGATATGCACTGTGAAGCTGCCTTAAGCTTTCCCTGTAGGAAGCCGGAAAATTCTGTGCCTCAAGATAATCTTCAAAATTATTATCTGGTGTATAATCTGACTTTGCTTCCCTGGTAGTATACTCTGATGTTATATATCCTCTTGTGTATTCACCATTGAGATAAAAACCTATGCTGTACCACTTATATGTCGCACTCGTATTCACTTCTTCGTATATATCGAACTTAAATCCACCATCTACTTTAGTAATTACACTTCCATTAACAGGTGCTGTCCTTATTCTAAGGCTTGTTACATCATAATTAACATAACCTGTAGCAATAATTGTATCATCTGCTTTAGCGGTAAATGTATACGAAAATCCTGTCACCATACATACAAGAATGACTGCCATAAGTACTATGGCTACTGCTTTTTTTATAATCTCTCTGTAGCTTACGTTCATCTAATCACCTTGTTCCTTATTAAATCTGCAATTTAGTTGTTCTTTCCAAACTCAGATAACTTAAGTCCCTCATTACGTTCAAGCACCATATTAACTGACCAGCTGTTAGCAAATACCAATAACGGATTGCCCTTAAGGTCTTTAATCTTCTTCATATCAGAAGTACCGACAATTCTGTTCACATCAACTTCTTCTGGATTTTCAATCCATCTGATATGTTCATATGGAAGCGACTCTAACTTTATATCTACATTGTACTCATTCTTAAGTCTGTATTCAAGAACTTCAAACTGAAGTACACCGACAACACCGACAATAATTTCTTCCATTCCAGTGTTATATTCCTGAAATATCTGAATAGCACCTTCCTGTGCAATCTGGCTTATTCCCTTAATGAACTGCTTACGCTTCATTGTATCAATCTGTCTTACTCTTGCAAAATGTTCCGGTGCGAATGTAGGAATTCCATCAAACTGGAACTTCTTATTAGAAGTACATATAGTATCACCTATTGAGAATATACCCGGATCGAATACACCTATTATATCTCCTGCATAAGCTTCTTCTACAATGTGTCTTTCCTGTGCCATCATCTGCTGTGGCTGTGAAAGCCTTATCTTCTTGCCACCCTGAACGTGGTTAGCTTCCATACCGGCAGTGAACTTTCCTGAACATATACGCATAAATGCAATTCTATCTCTATGTGCCTTATTCATATTAGCCTGTATCTTAAATACAAAAGCAGAGAAATCTTCCTTAAATGGGTCTATAAGACCTACTGACGAATTACGTGGAAGTGGTGATGTAGTCATATCAAGGAAATGCTGTAAAAATGTCTCTACACCAAAGTTAGTAAGTGCTGAACCAAAGAATACAGGTGTTAAATCTCCTGCCTGAACCTTGGCAAGATCAAATTCTGCACTTGCACCATCTAAGAGTTCTACATCTTCTTCAAGCTTAGCCCAGTAATCATCACCAATCTCTGCCTTAAGCTCATCATCATCTATTGATATATTCTTAGTATCTACTTCCTTCTGTCCATTCATTGCCGCCTTAAAGAGTGATACCTCTTTCTGCTTTCTGTCATATACACCCTTAAATGCCTTACCACAGCCTATAGGCCAGTTGATAGGACAAGTAGCAATTCCAAGTACATTTTCTATCTCATCAAGAAGCTCGAATGGGTCGTTGGCTTCTCTATCCATTTTATTAATAAATGTAAAGATCGGAATATGTCTCATAACACATACTTTAAAAAGCTTAATAGTCTGTTTCTCAACACCCTTTGAAGCATCTATAACCATTACGGCTGAGTCAGCAGCCATAAGAGTTCTATAAGTATCCTCTGAGAAATCTTCGTGTCCAGGTGTATCAAGAATATTAATGCAATATCCATCATAATTAAACTGAAGTACTGAAGATGTTACAGAGATACCTCTTTCCTTCTCAATCTCCATCCAGTCTGATACTGCGTGTTTCGCTGTCTTCTTACCCTTTACAGAACCAGCAAGATTAATAGCACCACCATATAACAAGAACTTCTCAGTAAGTGTTGTCTTACCAGCATCCGGGTGGGATATGATTGCAAATGTCCTTCTTTTCTTAATTTCACTTGTAATATCTGACATAATTTCTCCATTTCTTAAATCATTTTACACTTTAACTAATCTAGTATATAGTATCCATCAATTTAATTCAACTACTTAGTGCCGGACTATTTTATAAACTACTCAGTTTATTCTATTACCTATTCCAGATAATTACTCTACAGTTAAGCTTCTTCCCAGTGCAAAGGAATATATTACTTTTTCTTTAACCTTTAAGCCTGTTATCTGTGACAGTGCCATAGCATAGTAATCAAGCTGGATAGAATATCTTCTTCTAAGCTCGTCCTCTCCTGCCCTGCCTCTTAACACCCGGTCAGTCTTATAATCAACTATAACAAGCTGTCCGTCCTCAATAAAATACAGGTCAATGACCCCCTGTACAAGCTGTCTGTCATATTCAAATACAAATGGCTGTTCCCTTTTCACCCCGCCGTAAGCATATGCACGCTTAATTCTTTCACCTATTGATGATCCTGCAAATGTATCTATATCCTTAAGCTTTATGCATTCAGCTTGTTTTAATGACAGCTTTTCTTCTCTTACCATTCTGTCAATTTCATTCTTTATATCCTCAGTGCTTCCAGCTTTTGAATAATTCAGACATTCCATAACCCTGTGGTATGCCGTTCCACGTTCATTACTTACAAGCTCTTTTTCTTCACTGCTTATAAACTTAGGAACTGTTGGAATATATTCGTCTGCAGCTTCAGGTTCTGTCCCGCCGTCTGCTTCTTTAACACCGCCAGCCGCTTCTTTAATTCTTTCTGCCTCCATAATGCCCACAGCCTTTTTGATACTGTCTGCCGCAAAAGCATTTTGCTCGTAATCTGCTTCATTCTGCATTTTCTTTAACTCACTGACAGTTACTTTTACTTTTCTGTCTGCATCAGGGTCTTTAATATATGGCGGAAGCTCCTTTAAAGGCGAAGTTCCATAGGCTGTTTTTTCGCCTACCTGACTTTCATCTGCCGCTTGGATTCCGGTCTGGTCAATGTCCGATTTGTTCAATAAAGAATTAATTTCTTCCACACCAATAAGCTTTATATTGAATTCTCCTTTATTGTATTCCTTTCCAGTAAGTACAACTGGAATTACCATATCTGCGAACTTGTCTATCTTCTCGCAGTCAGCATAAGAATATATTCCAGACATTCTAATCTCGTCAGCAATTGAATTCCAGCCTGTCATTGCCTTGTCTGTGTCAGTGACATTTCCCATCATAATAAGCTTTTCCCTTGCTCGTGTCATTGCAACATACAGAACTCTTTCTTCCTCGGATATTCCATCTCTTACAATCTTTCTTGCAATCGCCCCTTTTATAATAGTAGATGTCTTGGTCTTGCGGTCAAGATTAACATAATCAGCACCTATGCCCAGCTCTTTATCAATAACAATCCTGCTTCTTGCATCCATTTTATTAATCTGCTTGTTAAGTCCGGCTACAATTACAACCGGAAACTCAAGACCTTTGCTCTTATGTATGCTCATTACCCTTACAGAGTCGCCGTTATCTCCCATACCCTGTGAGTCGGTTATATCTATGTCGTATTTCTGCAATCTTTCTATATATCTTAAGAAATTAAAAAGTCCGCTGTAGCTTGTTCCCTCAAATGAAGATGCCCTATCCAGAAGCACATCTATATTAGATTGTCTTTTAGCTCCTGCCGGCATAGTTCCTGCGTAATCATAATAACCTGTGTTGTATACAATCTCCCACAGCAAATCATAGATAGTCATTATTCTGGATTTATCTCTTAAGGCATTAAGCTTATCAATAAATGCACTGCATTTCTTATAATCGCAATCCTCGTCCTCATTCTCTGCTATGCTCTTCATCTGCCTGATAAGAAACTTCTGTGAATATTTCTTTCCTGATATTCTTATCTTGCATAATTCATCTTCCGTAAAACCTCCAAAGTATGACAGAAGCACAGAAGCCATAGGTATATCCTGCAATGGATTGTCTATGCATGTAAGCAAGCTTATAAGGACCTTTATCTCCCTTAATTTAAAATACTGCTGTGCAGTATCTGCCATAGCCGGCACTCCGCAGTCAAGCAGTTCATTAACAAGCACATCTGCCCAGCCTGTAAGCGTTCTTGTGAGAATAACAATATCACCATATTTTATTCTCCTGTAATCTTCAAGGTCAGCATCATACACGTAATAAGCATTATCTTCTGACATAAGTTCTCTTATTCTTAATGCGGCATATCTTGCCTCTGCCCTTATTCCATCGCCGTCCTCATCACCCGACATATCAACAAGCACAATATCTGTGCTTTTCTCACTGTCCTGCCCGAAGTTTCTTTTATCCTCACACGCTGGATAATCTAACCCACAGTTAAGCTGCTGCCTATCATCATACTGTATGCCGCAGAAATTCTTATTCATAACACGGAAGAACACATCATTGGTACTATCAAGAACATTACTTCTGCTTCGGAAATTCTTCTGTAATTCTATCTTACAAGAACTTATATTCTGCTCACCACCGCCAAATGATGTATCTTCGCAGTCATTATACTGTGCTGTATCTTTGCAGTTATCATTCTGCGATGAATAATTATCATACTTGCTCATAAATAACTCAGGACACGCAAGTCTGAACTTATATATACTCTGCTTAACATCTCCAACCATATATACATTATTGAAATAATCGGACATTCTCTGCCTTGATACAGCAGTAAGTATTTCTTCCTGTAACTGGTTGGAATCCTGATACTCGTCTATTAATATCTCATCAAAGCCCTCTGCAAGTTCATCTGCTGTCCTGGTATACTCAATAATACCAGCATTATTCTTTACAAGAATATCAAGTGCAAGATGTTCCATATCATTAAAATCTATTATTCCACGGTCTTTTTTCTGTTCTGACATTCTTTGTGCAAAATCATTAGCAAGCTTTACCATCATAGCAATCATTGGTGCATTAGCTTTCACATCTTCCATTAATGTATCAATATCTGCTGTGAACACACCACTGATAAGAGAATTAATATATTTCTTGAAATTATTTCTTTCATTCTTGACATATTCTTTTAAATCTTCCCTCGCATCAGGCATTTTCTTATTGCTTAATCTGTCAAATACCGTCTTTCTTATTCTTACCGAAAGGTCATCAAAGTCTGGTGCTTCAAGTATTCTTTTGATATTCATATAATCTGAATTGATTGCATCAAGATATGACACCGGACCGTCTACGTGCTGGCAAAGTTCAATCATATATTCATATTTGCGGCAGTAATCACTCAGCGAATTGATAATGCTTTCATACAGGTCAGCTATCGCCCTGTTGTTAGAATTATCTGGTGCTTCATACATATC
>OFMS01001932.1_pt1 | contig 12001 bp, 7 predicted proteins | sample 1541871 | NCBI WGS metagenome assembly OFMS01 (sample SAMN04209251, study PRJEB22552) | human gut metagenome | biome: gut; material: feces | host: Homo sapiens | place: USA: Oklahoma
TGCCCTGGGCTATGTGCTCCATTGGGCTTTCAGCCCGCCCTTGCTAAATCCGAAAATTGAATCAAAAATACACTTACGATAGCACACAAATCACTATTCCAGAATTGTTAGAACCACCCATCAACAAACTAAACAGACGCATGAAAGTACTGAAATTTGGCGGCAGCTCGGTGGGCACTGCCTTTGCTATAAAACACGTAAAAAGCGTTGTCGAGCGTGCTGGCACCCCCCTCATTGTGGTGGTGTCGGCACTTGGCGGCGTGACAGACCAGTTGATAAAGACCACCCAACTGGCCTCGAAGGGCAATGTGGCTTATTTGGCCGAGGTGGAGGCCATTACGGAGCGGCACCACCAAATGGTGTCGGACGTGATAGCTCCCGAAAAACAGGCACGCCTTGTGGCAAATATCGATGCTCTGCTGGGCGAACTGCGCAGCATTCTGCATGGCGTGTGCCTTATTCAAGACCTCACACCAAAGATTAGTGATGCCATTGTGGCATACGGCGAACGCTTGTCGTCGCTCATTGTGGCAGAACTCATCAGTGGCGCCACGCACTACGACTCGCGACGCTTTATCAAAACTGTGCATGAGAGCGACAAGCACTTGCTCGACTTTGATGTCACCAACCGCTTGATAACCGAGACTTTCGGCCGTGAACAGAGTGGGGTGGCCGTGATGGGGGGCTTTATAGCCAGCGATGCCGAGACTGATGTAACCACCAACCTGGGGCGTGGAGGCTCCGACTATACGGCGGCCATAATGGCGGCAGCCCTCGATGCGGAGGCGCTTGAAATATGGACCGATGTGGACGGCTTCATGACGGCCGACCCACGCATCATACCAGGGGCTTTCACCATCGACGAACTGTCGTATGCCGAGGCCATGGAACTTTGCAACTTTGGCGCCAAGGTGGTGTATCCGCCCACCATCTATCCCGTGTGTCAAAAGAATATACCTATATATGTAAAGAACACCTTCCGTCCTGAGGCCAAGGGCAGTGTCATACGTAAGGACGCTGCACCGAGCGGACGCCCTATTCGCGGTATATCATCGGTCAAGGACACCAGCACCGTCACTGTGAGCGGTTTGGCCATGGTGGGTGTGATTGGCGTGAACCGTCGCATCTTTACCACTTTGGCGGCTGGCGGCATCAGCGTGTTTATGGTGGCACAAAATTCTTCGGAGACCAGCACAACCCTGTGTATGACACCTGACGACGCCCGCGAGGCTTGCCGTCTGCTCGATGCTGAATTTGCGGCCGAGATAGCTGATGGTGCCATGAATGCGGCCGTGCTGGTTGACGGACTGTCGAGTGTGGCGGTTGTGGGCGAACGTATGCGCCACATGGCCGGTATTGCCGGACAGTTGTTCAGCGTGTTGGGACGAAACGGCATCAGCATCAATGCCACCGCCATGGGCGGGCAGGAGATGAACTTGTCGTTTGTGGTAGATCGCGCACAGTTGCGCAAAACGATTAATGTGCTGCACGACAGTTTCTTCCTGAGCGAACACGAAGACCTCAACCTGTTTGTTTGTGGTACGGGCACCGTGGGCAGCAGTTTGCTCAGTCAGATAGCGGCGCAACGCGACAAGTTGTTGCGTGAGCGCGGCTTGAAACTCAACCTTGTGGGGGTGAGCGGCCGCAGCCATGCCGCATTTAATGTTGAGGGCATTGACCCTGCCAATTACCGTGAGGCCATGCAGCAGGGCGGCACGGGCGGCGTGGAGCGCATGATAAGCGAGATTGAAGAGATGAACACGTTTAACAGCGTGTTTGTTGATTGTACGGCGAGCGAGGAGGTGGCTGCACAGTATGGCCGCTTGTTGCGTCACAACGTAAATATTGTGGCTGCCAACAAAATTGCCGCTTCGTCGGATTACGACAACTACAAGATGCTCAAACAAACAGCCCGTGAGCGTGGTGTAAAATTCTTGTTCGAGACCAATGTGGGTGCCGGTCTGCCCATTATCAGCACCATCAGCGACTTGCGTGGCTCGGGCGACCGTGTACTCAAAATTGAGGCTGTGCTGAGTGGCACGCTCAATTATGTGTTCAACACCTTGTCGGCCGATATTCCGCTCAGCCGTGCTGTGCATTTGGCACAGGAGAACGGTTACAGCGAGCCAGACCCCCGCATCGACCTTTCGGGCAAGGACGTGATACGCAAACTCGTTATCCTGGCACGCGAGAGCGGCTACCGTGTCAATGTGGAGGACGTTGAGAGCAACTTGTTCATTCCGCAGGCGCTCTTTGATGGTTCGCTCGACAACTTCTGGGCGCATCTGCCCGAACTTGATGCACAATTTGAGGCCGAACGACAACGCCTTGCATGCGAAAACAAGCGTTGGCGCTTTGTGGCAGAATGGGCCGATGGCAAGGGCCGTGTGGGCTTGCGCGAAATCAGTCAGGGCCACCCGCTCTACGACCTCGAAGGCTCCAACAACATATTACTGCTCACCACCGAGCGCTACCACGAATATCCCATGCTCATTCAAGGTTATGGTGCTGGCGCCGATGTGACTGCAGCCGGTGTTTTTGCCGACATCATGCGCGTGGCTAATGTGTAACGGGCGGGCCGTACTGACCGGCTCTTCACTCTCAAACTCAAGCACAAATGGGGGCGATGCGTCCCGCATCGGTAATATAGCGTGATAGCCCATGAATAGTCGGCTTGAAAGCAATATTCCGATGCAGGACGCATCGCCCCCCACATTTTCTGACTTTTAGTTTATGACTATCCGCTAACGCGGAACCATAAGGACAAAAGAACATAAGAACAGAAGTCAGGCGTATTAGCCGCTTACCGCGAGAACATAAGAACATAAGTCTACATAAGAAACACATAAGGCCGCTGCGCGGCTGACGGTCACGGACTAACGTCCGGGTGGCCTCAAGAGACATAAGGGCTGACGCCGTAGCGTGTCTTGAACGCTGATATGCAGATTATAGGCTGACGTCGTAGAGTTCTACTCAAACGCTACGGCGTCAGCCCTTATGTCTCTTGAGGCCACCCGGACGTCAGTCCGTGGCCGTTAACCGCGCAGCGGCCTTATGTGTTTCTTATGTAAACTTGTGTTCTTATGTTCTCGCGGTAAGCGGCTAATACGCGTTATGACTTCTGTTCTTATGTTCTTTTGTTCTTATGTTCCCGCGTTAGCGGCAAATCTCATAACTCACAAACAATGAAACACCATATTCTCCTGAGGTCAATGGCGCGTATTGAAAAATTTGATAGTATGTGTGCAGCTTTATGACGGTTCTAATGTTAATGTTTGTGTAATTCCGGACGAATGGTAAATAAGGAAGTATATTTGTGTGTTAAACGTAAAATATCATGACAGTATGGAAAACAAACAAAACGCAAATGAACAACCGCAACCAACACAAGTAAAGCAGCCACAAACAACAACACAAAATGAGAATGGTTGCTTGAGGTATAGCTTGATAGCTTTAGCTGTATTTATTATTATTGTTATTATTGCCAATATTGGGGGTGCTAATAACGGATCAGATAAGTCTGCGGTTGATAGTACCACCGTAGATTCAGTCTGTGCTGACACAACATTCTGTGCTGATACTACTTCGGCTGTTTCAAACTCAGATGTATCGGTCGATGGTGGCAAAACTTGGGATTACGATACCTCGGTTGACGAAATGAACGATAGCAAATCACGCTTCGCGTCGCTTACTTCAGACAATTCTGAATATTTTGACTTTCCTTATAATGGAGGTAGTTATCTTAAACTGACCGTGCGATACACAAAAAAATGGGGAACCGATGTGTACGTCTCGATTTCGAAGGGACAATTTAATTGTAATGAATATGACGGGACTGACTATGTGAGAGTACGCTTTGATAATGGCAAGGCTATTAAATTCAGAACAACTGAGCCATCGGACGGCAGTTCGGATATGTTGTTTTTAAGTAATTCAAAGAAATTTATCACACTCGCCAAGAAGGCAAAGCGCATACTTGTTGAGGCTCCTTTCTATCAAGAAGGAAACAGAGTGTTCACTTTCACTGTAGACAAATCGCTCGAGTGGTAACATTCTCTTTGTGAATAAACTTGACGGACTTGTTTTTCCAGCCGTTGTGCGTACCTTATATTATGGTGTGCACAACGGCTGATATTCTGCTCAGCTGTGCTGTGTATTTGGCAGCGGGCGGGCCGTACTGCCCGGCTTTTCACTTTCAAACTCAAGCACAAATGGGGGCGATGCGTCCCACATCGGAATATTGCTTTCAAGCCGACTATTCGTGGACTATCATGCTATATTACCGATGTGGGACGCATCGCCCCCCCCCATTTGTGCTTGAATAGAGTTAGATATTTCTTAACAACAGAGGAGGCAAATGCTTGACGATATGCAAGCATTTGCCTCCTGCTAATTTCAGCTATTGTGCAAGCGGTGCGTTTAACACAAGAACAGTATAATGGCTTGTGCCACCAAGATGCGCAAGAACATTGACAGCGGGTAAACCGTTGAATAGCCTACCGATGCGGCATCGTTGTTAGCCGTTTGGTTGGCGTAGCCCAATGCGGGGGGGTCGGTGTTAGAACCGGCAATGATACCCATCAGCGTGAAGTAGTTGAGCTTGAAACGCCAACGGGCCACCACACCCATAATGAGCAGAGGTATGATTGTAACCAAGAAACCTACCCACACATAGGTAAGTCCATCGCCCTGCACCACAGTGTCCCAGAAATTGCTGCCGGCCTTGATGCCTACAGCGGCAAGGAACAAGATGAGGCCAATTTCGCGCAACAGCAAGTTGGCCGAGGTGGTGGTGTAAGTAACCAGGTGGAACTTGTAGCCATAGGCACCTGCCAAGATGGCAATAATCAGCGGACCACCTGCCAAACCCAGCTTGAGCGGAGTGGCCATGCCGGGGAACTGGAACGGAATGCTACCAAAGATAATACCAACCAATATGCCAAGGAAGATGGCACCCACGTTGGGGTGGTCAAGACGCTTGACAGAGTTGCCGAGCAAGCGTTCCACGCGTGTCACACTGTCCTCGGGGCCTGCCACCATCAAGCGGTCGCCAATTTGTATGCGCAGCGCGCGGTCGGCAAAGAGGTTCATGCCCTGGCGGGTGATACGTGTTACATTCACGCCATACATAGAACTGAAGTGCATCTCGCCAAACGTTTTGCCGTTAACCTCGGGTTGGGTTACCAAAATGCGTTTTGACACGATGGGAGCCTTCTCGGCCTGCCAGTCCACTTCAATTTCGCGACCGATAAAGGCCGTTGCCGCTTCGGCGTCGTCCATGGCGCACACGGCGTTCATTTCGTCGCCAACGTGCAGCGTGGTATCTTTGGTGGGCGAGATGATCTCGTCGTTGTGCTTGTAGTGCGTACACACAAAGGTACGACCAAGGAACTGTGTGAGTTGCGAGAATGTTTTACCCTCGAGTGCCTTGTTTTCAACACGCAATGACAGGTGGTGAGGCTTGGCATGGGGGTTGTCCTGCTGCGACATGCGTATCTGCTCCTCCTCCTTGTCGAGCTTGATGCGGCAAATGTAACGAATGGCGATGGTTGCGCCAATGATGCCCACTACACCAAGCGGATAGGCGCAGGCGTAACCAGCAGCAATGTTCTGCCCCTTCATGTCGATGCCAAGTGTGTTGATGGCCTCTTGTGCGGCACCAAGACCTGGCGTGTTGGTCACAGCACCATAAAGCACACCCACAGCCATAGGCAGGCTGGTAGGGTCTTTGGTGTCGAACACCAGATAGTAAAGGCCAAGCAGCGTGATAACGTTGAGCAATACGATGCCCACCGCCACCATGTTCATCTGCACACCGTCCTTCTTAAATGACTGGAAGAAGCTCGGGCCCACTTGCAAACCGATGCAATAGACGAAAAGTATCAGTCCGAAGTCCTGGATAAAGTTCAGCACTTTGGCTGGACACGCATACCCGCCGTCGGGATCGGTAATGCCCAGCTGGTGGTAGATGTGCCCTACCACGATGCCGGCAAACAACACAAAAGTGACGCCCAACGACACGCTGCCCACCTTAATCTTGCCCAGCATTACGCCAACGGCAATGACCAAGGAGAACAACAGCACGATGTGAGCCACCGAGTCGGTTGTTGAAAATAGAGATTGAAACCAATCCATGGTTGTAAAGATAAATAATTATGGTTATTGAAAATGTTTTATCAAGTAGTCACAATAAAGTTGTGTCAACAAGGTTGCGTCTTAAAGTCTGTCGTATACTCTTTTGCAAGGTGTCAGACCTTAGACCTTGGCAAAGATACTCACATTTTCGATTTGGACAAAATAAACGCCTTGTTTTAGCGCGTACAACGTGGTGACTGCTTGCTCCCTTGCCTGTTTTTGTGCCGGCAAATGTGACTTTTGGGACTGATGTCTTGACAAGCGGCAATATAATTACTATATTTGCGATAATTACCAAAACTTTATATAATTCATCAAAAAAGCCAACACTATGAAGACAAAAGCATTCTTTACTGCCATTCTTTTTGCCGTAACGCTGTCCGCTTCGGCCCAGGTAGAATTTCTTTACACCGACTTTGGACGCAATGTGATTTGTCGTGAGAAAAAGCTGTTCTGGATGGACGGCGACTCCGATCCGTGCTTTAACATTGTCAACTACAAAAAAGTGGGCAACAAAGAGACGTTCAACCTTACCCCAAAGGAGAAGGGTGATGGAAAATATAGCGTGACAATAACCCTTAAAGGCGACAAGGCTACAAGCATTGTGATGAAAGGCGAACAAACCTACTCTTCGTCGGTAACGGTCAAGACCGAGAAGGAGGCCGATCGCGATTTGGTGGCCTATTTCAGAAATGAGGCGGGATACCCCAGTACGCCTTCGGTAGCAGGAGGCGGCATACCCAGTAAGGACAATTTGACACCGGGCAATGCAAAAGAATCGGCAGGCTCGGTGGGGCAAACTGCCAAGAAAGCCTTTGGAAAAATAAAGGGCGTGTTTAAGAAAAAGAAGTAACGTTCAGCACTCAACACGCTGCCGGGCGTTTGTCTTGATGTATGGCAGCAACAATTCGTTTTATTGCTGACCGGCAAAACTCCAAAGCGCATTATTATGCTTTTGCCCTTATAGGTAGGGTGTTCATAACAGATTTTTTAGCGAGACCGTTTCAGGCAACTTAGAATGCCCCAAAAACGGTCTCGCTTTTGATTCCGATTCTGAACACCCTACCTGTAAGGGCAAAAGCCTCAACGAAATCCTACCCAGGGTGACGCTTCGCTTGCCCTGGGCAAAGTGCTGTTGGCCTTTCAAACCGTGCGAACCTAAATATGAAACCTCAAATATTTACGATCAGAACCTCCACTTGGTGGTTCATGAGCTTGAATGCCATGGTTGGCGGGTGCAGAACGCCTACCTCGACAACCCGATGCGGCATGATAAAAAGTGTTTGCTCATCAATCAAGGGGCTGCTGGCAAGCTGTGGCTAATGTCTTACTTCAACCGTCAAAACAACGACGGCCTTATTCTTGTTATCCAGTTTGCTGGCGTGGAATGTGGTCGAAATGGTTTCCGCAGAAACAAGTCCACAGAGAAAAATCCCGAATCAGAGGAGGACTTGTTACAGCATCGCACCGATGGCACAGATGCTTTTGATACGCTATATATTGGGTGTGAAAAGTTCCCGCAGCATTATTTTTATGGCGTTGCGGCGGGTGGTGTGAGATAGTCTGACGTTTTTATGTTAATGTTTGTGTAGACGGTGGGGATGTAATTAAATTTGTTGTACTTTTGAAGCGTTCAAGTATTAACAATTAGAAGTTGCGCCCGACACGGATTTAGGGATTCGATTATGAAAAATTGTAAGGTAATACTTTTATCTCTATTTGCAGCGGTATGCTCAACACTCTCTGCGGACAATAAGCCGTTTGACCCTATTTTAACTACTAGATCTGATTATTCGGGTGTGATTCCAGAGATGGTTTTGAACGATATGGGTAATATGTATTGGACAGGTTCACGTTCTAAATTTAACCTTCCTGATAACGGATATGCTTATCATCTTTCTTCCATTAGTATATTTGATAATAGGTTGAATGAGGTGAAACAAATAACTTCTTCTACCCCAATTCTTATGTGCAATTTCATAGACGAATATCGTAGTGGAACAAGATTGCCTGTCACACAAGACGTTTTTTCTGATGATGGAAAATTTGAATACATTGTTGGATCTCGTTTTGATGAATGGGGGCATGTACTGGAACTCGCCATTAAACAAGATGATGGTAAGGTGTTGGCTAATCTGACACTTGGTGAAGGAGAAAGTCTATCCAGTTTTTATTATGGTGATTGGGACGGAATACCTATAGATTTAATAAACCTTGGAGATGGTCATTGGTATTTAGGATTACATCTTAGAAAAGATGTTGCTAATAGCGATGATGACGCGCAATATTTCATTCGACTATATTCTTTTGAATGTGGCAAAATTAGTACTTCGTTAAAGCAAGTGCGTGATATACCAGAAAAAATAAGTGCATCACCAGTCATGCCGCGAAGAAACGAAATTGTTAATGTTGACATTTCATCTGTTCAATCACCAACATCGCTTACTGTGGTAAGTGCCGCAGGACAAGTTGTCTGTTCACAAAATCTCCATGATGGACAAAAGAATGCAAGCATTGATACAAGCAGATTGACCTCGGGATTGTATATTGTACGTGTTGCGAATTCCAATAAGGAGTATGAGAATTGCCGTATAATCATAAGATAATCCAAAAACTCATTTATTCACCAAGCCCACCCCCTCGGGCAACCCTTTCTTTCAGCCGCCGTGCGCATTGGCTCTCTTGCTGTGCGCATGGCGGCTTTTCGTGTGCTTGTGTGTGGGGGAGTGGGAGAGGTGGGCTACATGGATAGGGGTAATATGTGGGGCGGTGGCAAACGCCTTGCTTCGGCAATCTCGTGACACGGCAAAGGCATTATCGGAAATGTTCTGTTTAGCCCCATGCGCTTTGTCGGAAGGCAGAGCGCATAGCCTTGAACTTTTGCAGTATTCGCAGCATTGTCACCGTTGATTGATACGATCCAGATGTGGGTTGTTGAGAATTCATTGTATTCGGGGCTACCATGAATGCAAAATTCGAGTTCTACATTGATATTCGATGCTTTTATTGAAATATCACATCAAATATCCTCCACATAGCTGGGCTTTTTACTGTTTCTACCGTGGAGGATAAGATTATCGCCTCCTTCTTATTTTAGCCTAATGCACACAATGCAAAAAAAGAGAGTATTACTTGCGTAATACTCTCCTCTGATTACTCTTTTGGTGACTTGCTTGGAATCATAAGTGACTCGCTTGGAAACATGCACTTAAATAGAGTATTGATTTTATTAAATGCATGATAACCACCTCATTTTGAGCCAATATCTTGTCAAAATAGCAGAATAATCAAATCCTTTTGTAAGCAGATTTTTCGGGTTCAAATCTTTATGTATCACCTTTTGTATCACCATGTAGCCTACATAAGCCTACATGTACCTTAGTCTTTTAATTCACCAAGTGATACAAGGGGAAAAGCATATTTCCAATATTGGAGATGTTTGATTTTTTTGTGGTAGCACTTTGCAAGTGCATTTGTTTCAAAGTGTTAAAGACTTAATACATACATATTTTTAGTACTACTTAATATTTCTTTCGACAAATTCCATGGTCTATATTTGCACCCGTAAACGAAATGCAAACAGACAAATGGTCGTTCACTAAAGCAAAATGTTGAGTCTGAATCACTTAATTAACTGGCTACAAAGTTAGATAAAAAAAGTGGATTAAGCTAACTTTGTGATAGTTATTTAGGACCTTTTGCATGTAAAGGTGTGCACGCCCGACAAGTCATTTCTATTGTTCAACTTATAAAAGGAAAGAAATGGATATTATTCCAAATATGACCGAATGGTCAATGAACATAGAATTAGGGGGCATAAAATGTGGTCGGCTAAAGCCACACAGCAGTGAGGACTCTTTTCGTTCTACTGTGGCATCACTAAATCGAAAGGTGTTTTACAAAAGAGGACTTGCTTTGCATGTCCGTAGCTATTGGAAAGAAAATGCTGTCGGCATCATCTGCGTTTCGAGAAAAGAATTCGATGAACATAAAAACGATCCTGTTTATGAAAACCAATGGCAACGCAAGATTGACGACTTCCACGACAGACTCCTCAAAGCTGAGGAGCTTGATTGACACGCAGGAAGTCATTTATAACATCACCCAGCTCGCTAAGGTGTTGGACGTAACACCTAACACAATCCGCAAACGTATTAGGCGTGGTATTATTCCTGCTCACAAGGAGGGACGTTTCTATTACATCCTTAAAAGTGAGTATGTGAATGCTTTGCGAAATAAGTAGTAACATCACTTAATTCACTATATACTTTTCGCCCCTGCCTACGCTGTGAAGCGCATGGGCAGGGGCTTTTTAATCTCAAAACGTAAACAATGATACCAGACGATATAAAAGACCGCATATTGGAGGCTACAGATTTAGTGGCACTCGTCAGTCAGACGGTGCCGTTGAAGAAAAGTGGGCCTCGCTATGTAGGTTGTTGCCCGTTCCATGCGGAAAAGACGCCCTCGTTCTATGTGTTTCCGCAAACAGGCACATTCAAATGCTTTGGCTGCGGTGAAGGAGGTGATGCCATTGCGTTTCTGATGAAGCGTGATGGACTTTCTTATGTGGAAGCAGTAACGCAGTTGGGCAAGCTGTGTGGCATAGAAGTGGCGGAGCAAGAGGAGGATCCTGAAGCTAAGCAGAAACGCATGCACAAGGAGGCGCTGTTGGTGGCGAACGAACAGGTGGCAAAGTTCTATGTGGAGCAGTTTGCGCTATCTAAAGAAGCGCAAAGCTATGCTTATGGCAGATGGGGCGAAGAGTATTGCACGCTCAAAGGTATTGGCTATGCTCCGAAATCGGGCAAAGCTCTCGCAAGCTTGAATATCAAGCGCGAGTTTTTGAGTGAACTGGGTTTGGTGAATAAAGGCGGCTATGACCAGTACCAAGACCGTGTTGTGATACCTATTCATGACCGCTATGGGCATGTGATAGGCTTCACCGCACGTTGTTTGGGTGACGAGCAACCCAAGTATAAGAATAGCGCAGATTCGATTTTGTTTCATAAGTCAAGAGTGCTGTTTGGCATGGAGGACGCATGGCGACAAGCTGCCAAGACGGATAAGATGTTCCTCGTTGAAGGCGCACCCGATTGTATGCGCTTGCAAAGCATCGGGGTGCTGAACACGGTGGCTGCGCTGGGTTCTGTCTGGAATAAGGACCACTTTGCACTGATCAAGAAAAGTGCAAGCAAGGTATGTTTTTTGCCCGATGATGATCCGCCTAAAAGAGACGAGCATTTCGGGCATGGCGTGCAAGTGGTGTTTGAGGCAGGCAAACTCGCAATGGAGTGTGGTTTGTCGGTTTCCATCAAGGAAATACCCGACATAGAGAATGCGCACAAGCAGGATCCCGACACGTTCTATCAGAATATGAACGTGTTTAACTCTGTGGAGGAAGTGGATTTTATTTTGTGGCGAGCACAAAAAGCTTTCAAGTTTGCGCAGACCACGGAAGAACAGCGTGTGGTGGTACGCGAAATCGCTTACCTACTTACGCTGCTTGACGACCCGACGGGTGTATCAATGTACGTTGATAAGTTGTCTGCCATTTCGGGTAAGAAAACGCTTTGGCGAGAGGCTATCAATGCGGAGAAGAAACGCATCGAGGAGGAAGAGAAACGAGAACGAGGGGAGGCGGTGGACGACCTCTATAAACGCTTTGGCTTTTATGTGGAGAACGGCAAGTACTTCTCTATCACGGAGAAAGGGAATGTCTATGAGTGGTCTAATTTCACAATGAAACCGCTTTTCCATATCAAGGATAATCTCAATCCGAAACGTTTGTACATGCTAACAAACGAATTACACATGAAGGTGTTGATTGAACTCAACCAAGAGGACTTGGTGAGCATTTCTAAGT
>OFMS01001939.1_pt1 | contig 11944 bp, 7 predicted proteins | sample 1541871 | NCBI WGS metagenome assembly OFMS01 (sample SAMN04209251, study PRJEB22552) | human gut metagenome | biome: gut; material: feces | host: Homo sapiens | place: USA: Oklahoma
GCAGGAGGGCGCGCCCCGGAAAAGTCGTCCAGACAAGACGGCGCCCGAAATGAAAAAGGCAGCCCCACGAACTGCAGTGCCCGTTGAGCTGCCTTGCGTCTAGGTCGGATCAGTCCGGCTTAGGCCTGAGCCTTCTTTTCATCGGCGTGCGCGATCGCGGCCTCAATGTAGGCCTTGAAGAGCGGATGGCCGAAGCGGGGGCTCGACGTGAATTCCGGATGGAACTGGACGGCGAAGAAGAAGGGATGGCCCGGGAGCTCCATCATTTCGGGGAGGTGCTCCGTCGGAGTCTTGGCGGAAATGACCATGCCCTTTTCCTCGAACTGGGCCACATAGGCGTTGTTCACCTCATAGCGGTGACGATGGCGTTCAGCCACGACGTCGCCGTAGATCTTGTGGGCGAGCGTACCCTTTTCGACGGGAACTTCCTGACGGCCGAGGCGCATCGTGCCGCCGAGGTCGGACGACTCGTCGCGCTTCTGGACGCTACCCGTGCGGTCCTTCCACTCGGTGATGAGGGCGACGACGGGATGGGCCGTGTCGGGATCGAGCTCGGTGGAGTTGGCTCCGCCGAGACCGCACACGTGACGGGCGAACTCGATGACGGCCATCTGCATGCCGAGGCAGATGCCGAGGAACGGGATCTTGTTTTCACGGGCGAACTCGATGGCCTTGATCATGCCTTCCGTGCCACGTTTGCCGAAACCTCCCGGAACGAGGATCGCATCGACGTCCTGAAGGATCTTCTCGGCGCCTTCCTCTTCGATCTGGCCGGCGTCGACGTAGCGGATCTTGACGCGGGTCTCCGTGCGGATGCCGGCATGGATCAGCGCTTCGTTGAGGGACTTGTAGCTGTCGGCGTAGTCGACGTACTTGCCGACCATGGCGACCGTGACCTCGCGCTGCGGGTTCTTGATGCGACGGACGATGTCCTCCCAAGCGGAGAGATCGGCGGGCTTCGTCTCAAGGCCGAGCTTCTTGCAGACGAGGTCGTCAAGATGCTGGGCGTGGAGCATGAGCGGCACTTCGTAGATCGTGGAGGCGTCGGCGACGCTGATCACGCAGTCCATCGGCACGTTGGAGAAGAGCGAGATCTTGGCGCGCTCGCCTTCCGGGATCATGTGCTCGGCGCGACAGAGGAGCATGTCGGGATAGACGCCCTCTTCGCGGAGCTTCTGAACGGAGTGCTGGGTCGGCTTCGTCTTGAGCTCGCCGGCGGACGGAATCCACGGGCAGAGCGTCAGGTGGATGAAGCAGGTGTTGTTGCGGCCCACGCGGAAGGACATCTGGCGGACGGCCTCGACGAACGGCAGGGACTCAATGTCGCCGACCGTACCGCCGATTTCAACGACGGCCACGTCGGGCTTGCCGTCAAAGGTGCTGGCGGCGCCGCGCTGGATGAACTCCTGAATTTCGTTCGTGATGTGCGGGATCACCTGAACGGTCTTGCCGAGATATTCGCCGCGACGTTCCTTGCGAAGCACGCTCTCGTAGATCTGACCCGACGTGAAGTTGTTGGGCTTGTGCATCTTCGTGGAGATGAAGCGTTCGTAGTGACCGAGGTCGAGGTCGGTTTCCGCCCCGTCTTCCGTCACAAAAACTTCACCGTGCTGGAAAGGCGACATCGTGCCCGGGTCGACGTTGATATACGGATCGAGCTTGATCATGGTCACCTTCAGACCACGAGATTCCAGAATAGCCGCTAACGAAGCGGCGGCGATGCCCTTGCCGAGAGAAGAGACAACGCCGCCGGTCACAAATACGTACTTGGTCATGAAGAAGAGCCCCACGCAAGGAGGTACAGGAAAAAATTAAAGCCGAGATTATACCTGAAGTTCGGCATACCGCCCGAAAAACGTCTCCGCTTCCGCGCCGCCTCCGAATCAGGCCGATTATTCATTGTACGAGAATTCTCCCGACGCCGACACGACTTTTTGCCGGGACTCCCGAAGGGCTTCCCCGCCCGGCCTACGCGTACGGAGGAAGCCCTCGGGCTCAGAGAAGCTTCTCCGCATCGAGCACGGGCGCCGCAGGCGCGGCCCTCGGATCGTCGAAGTCCGCGCGGCAGGCGGCCTCGAACTCCGCATAGCGGCAGACCTCGCACTCTTCGTCGCTGCCGCGAAAGTCCCACTCGGGCTGCACGGTGACGTGGTCGATCTGGAACTCCTCATGAAGCTGCCTGCGCAACACGTCGAGGATCTTGGGCCAGCACTCGGGGCTTTCGATGTGCACGTGGCACTGGATGGCGCCGTGACCGGGGCTCATCGTCCAGACGTGCAGGTCGTGCACGCGGTTGACGCCTGGGATAGCCTCGATCGTGCGACCGACGCTGAAATAGTTGACGCCCTCAGGCACGCTGTCAAGAAGAACGCGCGTCGAGTCGCGGAGGATCTCCCAGGTTGCATGCAGAAGCAGGCAGCAGACGACGAGCGAGAGAATCGGGTCGGCAATCGTCGGACCGCCGAAGTAGATGACGGCGCCCGCGACGATGGCCGCCACGGAGCCGAGCAGGTCGCCCATCACGTGCAGAAGCGCCGCGCGCGTGTTCATATTCTTGCGGTCTCGGGAGAGGGACCAGGCAACGAGAATGTTGATCACCAGACCCACAGCCGCGATCGCCATGACGGAAAGGCCGGAGACGGGTTCGGGCGTCATGATGCGCGAGACGGCCTCGAAGAAGATCCATCCCACGACGCAGAGCATCACGAGACCGTTAATGAAGGCGGCAAGCACCTCGACGCGGCCGTGACCAAAGGAGTGGTCGTCGTCCGCCCCCTTCTGGGCGATCTTGTTGGCAACTAACGCGAAAAGCAGGCTCGCCGAGTCGGTCACCATGTGCCCGGCGTCGCCGATCAGGGCAAGAGAATTGCCCCAGAGGCCGCCCACAAGCTCGATGACGGAGAAGCTGAGCGTGAGCGCAACCGCGAAGCCCAGCACGCTCGTCTTCGTCTTTTCGGCCGCATGAAGCCAGTGGCTGTCTCCTCGGCCGTGACTCGAGAACTCGGAGTTGGGCTCGGGCTTTTGAAAAACGTCGTCGAAATGCTTCTGTTCGGACATGATGAATGGTGCCGTTATTGACCTCTGCTGCGCGCAGACAAGCGCAAGGCCCGGACATCCTCAGGGCTGTCCGGGCCTTTGTTCTGATTTGAGACGGATTATAAAGCCTCCGCCTCCGTCAGGCATGCCCTCGGGCGGCGACAGGACTTACTTGCCGGTGAGCATCGCCACCGAGCCGCTGCCTGCGAGAAGCCCCGCGCTGGCGTAGATGCCGAGCTTGGCGCGCGTGTCCGTGATGTCGAGGTTGCGCATCGTGAGCTGACCGATGCGGTCGACGGCGGTGAACATCGAGTCGCCCTTCTCCATCGTGAGGCGGGACGGTTCGTACGTCAGGTTCGGGCTCTTGGTGGAGACGATCGTGTAGTCATTGCCGCGGCGCAGCTCGATCGTCACTTCGCCGGTGACGGCACGGGCGACCCAGCGCATAGCGCTTTCGCGGATCATCAGCGCCTGGCTGTCGAACCAGCGGCCCTGATAGAGGTAGCGGCCGAGCTTGATGCCGTTGATGCGGTATTCGGCGATCGTATCCTCATTGTGAATGCCGGTGACGAGGCGTTCGTAGGCAAGGAAGAGAAGCGCCATGCCCGGAGCTTCATAGATGCCGCGGGACTTGGCCTCGATGATGCGGTTCTCGATCTGGTCGGACATGCCGAGACCGTGACGGCCGCCGATGCGGTTGGCCTCTTCCATGAGTGCGACGGGATTCGAGAACTTCTGCCCATTGATGGCGACGGGAACGCCCTCCTTGAATTCAACCGTGACCGTTTCAGGCTTGACTTCAACGTCGTCGCGCCAGAAGGCGACGCCCATGATCGGCTCGACGATCTTCATGTTGGAATCGAGGCTTTCCAGGTCCTTGGCCTCATGCGTGGCGCCGAGCATGTTCGAGTCGGTCGAGTAGGCCTTCTCGGCGCTCATGCGGTAGTTGAAGCCCTCCTTCTGAAGGAAGGCAGACATTTCGGCGCGGCCGCCGAGCTCGCTGATGAACTGCACGTCGAGCCAAGGCTTGTAGATCTTGAGGTTCGGGTTGGCAAGAAGACCGTAGCGGTAGAAGCGCTCGATGTCGTTGCCCTTGTACGTGGATCCGTCACCCCAGACGTTGACGCCGTCCTCACGCATGGCGGCGACGAGCATCGTGCCCGTCACGGCGCGGCCGAGCGGAGTGGTGTTGAAGTAAAGCTGGCCTGCCGTCGAGATGTGGAAGGCGCCGGACTGAATGGCGGCGATGCCTTCGTTCACGAGCTGTTCGCGGCAGTCGATCAGGCGGGCGTTTTCGGCGCCGTACTCCATGGCGCGACGCGGAATGGCTTCATAGTCAGTTTCGTCGGGCTGGCCGAGGTTGGCCGTGTAGGCGTAAGGCAGAGCGCCCTTGTTCTTCATCCAGCGAAGAGCAGCGCTCGTATCGAGGCCGCCGGAAAAGGCAATGCCGACTTTCTGGCCGACGGGAACGCTTTGAAGGATCGTTTCAGACATGTTTTGAGTTTCTTGTGAGTTCGTGTTGTTGTTTACCCAGCAACCTGGGGCCTGTGGCGATGATTATCCGCTCTCTCAGCCCCGCCTGCCGCCTCCGAACGCCACTATGTGAGACTTTTTGAAGAGTCCTCAAACAGCTTGAGGAGTTGTACCTAGACGGTCTGAGAACAACAGACAAATGGTCGACATATGACCGCATTTGTCCGCCTGCGCACCGCACCCATCGCAGGGAAACACACCAAATCCGTAAGAACCCTCAGGTACATGCTTGTTTGCTCTTAAACGACACCCTCCCTCCTTTCCCCTCCAGGAGAACAGTTCTCGAACAATCCGTTACAGGAAAATCAGGGAAGGGCTTTTCCATTTTTCCATAGGGGTTTTCCTATTTTTTAATCTTTGTAGTCCAAGATCAAACGCAATGCACTGTTGATTGCTTGACCTCAATCAATCCGTATAGACTGAATGAGTTACCTGAAGGTACCGCGGTTCCAGGACCATGAAAACGAACTGCAGGGTACGCCTGACGGCCGGTCCGCCGTTTTTCAAGCGGCGGACACTCAAACAACAGGAGCGCCATTCAACTGACGCGCTCCAAACTAGAGGAGCAAACAACCATGTCCATGAAGAAGACCCTGATCGGCCTCGGCCTCGTCGCCGCCTCCGGCGCCGCCCTCGCCCTTCCGAACATCGCCGTTCTCGCCACCGGCGGCACGATCGCCGGTGCCGGCGCCTCCGCCACGGGCACTGCCTATCAGGCCGGCAAGGTGAGCGTCAACCATCTCGTTGCCGCCGTTCCGGAACTTGCCAACATCGCCAACGTGACCCCGAAGCAGGTCGCCCAGATCGGCTCTCAGGACATGTCCGACGAAGTCTGGCTCAAGCTCGCCCAGACGATCAACGCCGACTGCAAGAAGTATGACGGCTTCGTCATCACGCACGGCACGGACACGATGGAAGAAACCGCCTACTTCCTGAACCTCACGCTCAAGTGCGACAAGCCCGTCGCCATGGTCGGCGCCATGCTGCCGTCCACGGGCCTCGGTGCTGACGGCCCGCGCAACCTCTACAACGCCGTTCTGACCGCCGCCACGCCTGAAACCGCCAAGCAGGGCGTCGTGGTCGCCATGGACAACATCGTCGTCGGCGCTCGTGAAGTCATCAAGACCAACACGGTTCAGCCCGAAACGTTCCAGGCCGCCAACTTCGGCAAGGTCGGCACGATCTTCAACAACAAGGTGACGTACTCCACGCTCCCGGTTCGTGCTCACACGACCGCCACGCCGTTCGACGTCACGGGTCTGAAGGAACTCCCGAAGGTCGGCATCGTCTACAACCACGCCGGCGTGGAAGGCCTCCAGGCTGAAGCGCTCGTCAAGGCCGGCTACAAGGGCATCGTGAACGCCGGCGTCGGCAACGGCAACATCCACAAGTCCATCTGGCCGGTTCTTGAACAGGCCACGAAGAACGGTGCCGTCGTTGTTCGCTCCTCCCGCGTTCCGACAGGCGCCACCACGAAGGACGCTGAAGTGGACGACAAGGCCCAGCACTGGGTCTCCTCCGGCGAACTGAATCCGCAGAAGGCCCGCGTCCTCCTGCAGCTCGCCCTGACGAAGACCTCCGACTGGAAGGAAGTCCAGAAGTACTTCGACCTCTACTAATCGAAGTCTCCGCCTGCGCTTCACATGATTGCTGAAGCGCATGACTCAAGTCTTGAAAAAGCCCTGATCCGAAAGGTTCAGGGCTTTTTTCATCACAGCGGCGGCACGGCCGCAGCCAAGGCAGCTGTTGAACAAATACAGGGACTCTCCAGAAACGGCAATGGCCCGTTCACATTGAACGAGCCACTTCGTTTTGACGTCAAGATGTGCCTGGTGCGGCCACCGGGACTCGAACCCAGATCCGTCCCTTAGGAGGGGACAGTTCTATCCAGTTGAACTATGGCCACCACCGTCCTGTCTTGCGTCAGGGTAGTGAATTCTAGCAGATCCTGACCGATTGCAGTGAAGTCCTTGCAAAAAGCCAGTCCCGTGCATCACTTCTTCTGCATGTTCTTCGCTGCAAGCGCAAGGAGGAGCTCCTTGCGGCCAACGTCGTTGAAGCGGATGTAGACGCGGGCATCATTGCCCGAGCCCGTGATCGACTCAATCACGCCGCGACCGAACTTCTTGTGCTCTACCTTGTCGCCCGCCTCGTAGCCGAATGTAGAGCCTGCTGCGCGCGCGGCCGCCTTCTTCACGACGGGATCCTCACCCGAGCGGTAAGTGCCGCCTGCGCCCGAGAGTCCCCTGCGCCAGTCGTCCTTGTCCTGAGAAGCGGACGAGCGCGAGGAACCGTAGGAGGACGAGCCACCGCGGGACGACGAAGACGAACTCCAGCTGCGGGAGGAAGAGGACGAGCGGCCGTAGCTTCGCTCGCCGCCGCGCGATCCTCCGAAGGACGGACGCTCCCATCCGTAACCACTTGCGCGACTCTGCCCGCCGTACGAACTCCTGTAGCCCTGTGCTTCGGCCGTCAGGTCCTTGTTGTCGACCAACTGCTCAGGAATCTCGTCAAGGAAGCTTGAGGGTTCGTTCCTGCGGTATTCGCCGTACTGCATGCGGCTCTTGCAATACGTGATGACCAGACGCTGCTTGGCGCGCGTGATGGCCACGTACATCAGGCGACGTTCTTCGGAGACACCTGGACCCCGCTCGTCCTTGAGAGCGGAGAAGTGCGGGAAGAGTCCTTCTTCGACACCGGCGATGAAGACCTGCGGGAACTCCAGACCCTTGGCGGCGTGCACCGTCATGAGCTGAACGGCGTCCACATCACCCTGCTCGTTCTTGTCACCCGCCTCGAGCGTCGCCTGAGTCAGAAAGCCCTGAAGCGGCGTCTGACCGCCTTCATCGGCGGGCCTGAAGGCAGGCATGCTGTCGGGCAGACCCTCGTTGGCGATGTAGCCCGCCGCAGCCGACATCATTTCACGCATGTTCGCAATGCGGTCCTCGCCGTCCTTCTCGGCGTTGTAGTGGGCCTCAAGACCCGAGCGCACGATGACGAGCTTGATGGTGTCCTGAAGGCTGAGGGAATTCGCTTCCTCGCGCATGTTCATGATGAGCTCGCGGAAGGCCGCGAGCTTCGGGGGCACCTTGTAGTCGGGCGCAAAGAGTGTGCCGAAGAGCGTGAGTCCGCGTGCGGCGGCTTCCTCCGCCAGCGTCTCGATCGTGCGCGCACCGATCCCGCGAAGCGGGAAGTTGACGACGCGCTGAAAGCTCGTGTCGTCGCCCGGGTTGTCCATCAGGCGCAGATAGGCGAGCACGTGCTTGACTTCGGCACGCTCGAAGAAGCGCTGTCCGCCGTAGATGCGGTAGGGAATCCCTCGGGCAGCAAAGGCGCTTTCGAGCGCGCGCGACTGCGCGTTCGCACGATAGAGGATCGCATGGTCGCGCCAGGCGCGGCCTCGGGAGCGGTCCGCCTCGATTTCGCGGGCGATCCACTCTGCTTCAGCGCGGTCGTCGTCAAGCTCTGCCACGCAGATGCGGTCGCCGCGGCTGCCCGACGTCCAGAGATTCTTGCCGAGACGGTTCGAATTGTGTGCAATGAGCGCGTTGGCCGCGTCAAGAATCGTCCCCGTCGAGCGATAGTTCTCCTCAAGCCTGATGGGCTCCTCAACGCCGAAGTCGCGGAGGAAGTCGCTCATGTTCCCCACGTTCGCACCTCGGAAGGCGTAGATCGACTGGTCGTCGTCACCCACGGCGAAGACGGCGTTCATCGGTGCGCCGCCGGGGCCTCGTCCGAACCCCGCCAGCATCTGAAGCCAACGGTACTGCAGGACGTTCGTGTCCTGGAACTCGTCGACGAGAATGTGACGGAAGCGGTTCTGATAATGCGAGCGGACGATTTCATTGCGGTCGAGAAGCTCGTAGCAGCGCAGAAGAAGCTCGGCAAAGTCCACGACGCCTTCGCGCTGGCACTGCTGCTCGTAGGCCTGATAGACCTTGACGGCGGTCTCGTCGCCGCCCTGCTGGCCTGCGGCGTGCGACGCACGCATGCCGTTTTCCTTGTACCAGTTGATGACGTTCGCCACCTGACGGGGATCGTAGCTCTCGGTATCGATGTTGAGCGCCTTCATGACGCGCTTGACCATGGAGAGCTGATCGCTCGAGTCAAGAATCTGGAAGGTCTTCGGGAGCCCCGCGTCTTGGGCGTGGGTGCGCAGAATGCGGTTGCACAGGCCGTGGAAGGTTCCGACCCACATGCGGCGCAGATCGTAGGGCAGGATAGCCTCCAGTCGGACGAGCATCTCCTTGGCGGCCTTGTTCGTGAAGGTCACAGCCAGAATGTCTCCCGTCTGGGCCTTGTGCTCGCTCAAGAGCCAGGCGATGCGCGTCGTCAGCACGCGCGTCTTGCCCGAACCCGCGCCCGCCAGAATGAGTACGCTCTTTTCGGGGGCCGTGACGGCCTGCAGCTGGCGGGGATTGAGGGACTGAAGAAGATCGGACGACATGCGGGAAAACCTCCGGCGAAGAATTCGGAAGCCGGCAGGAAGGGCCGGACGGGCTAAAAGGTAGCACATTTCGACGACAGGCTCACGCCCCCGCTCCGCTCCCCTCCCCAACGCCCGAAATCACGACCTGGATGCCATCCGCTAGGCAGTCCCTGCAATGCCGAAGGCGCTCCGCAACAGGTATACTAGGCAATTATTCTTTTTTTGAACCCTCTTCTTTGGAAGGCGTTATGCGCGAGACTTACTCTGCTCAGGCAGTGGAATCCGAAGTCCAGGCCATGTGGAAGGCCAAGGACGTCTACCGTGCCGTCGAGAACGCGGTCGACAACAACGGACAGCCCAAACCCAAGTTCTACGTCTGCTCCATGCTCCCTTACCCGAGCGGCAAGCTTCACATGGGACACGTCCGTAACTACACGCTCAACGACGTGATGTACCGCTTCTACCGCATGAAAGGCTACAACGTGATGACCCCGATGGGATGGGACGCCTTCGGCCTGCCGGCTGAAAACGCCGCCATCGCCAAGAAGGTTGCTCCCGCCGCCTGGACGTACTCGAACATCGCGGACATGAAGAGCCAGATGGAGCCGCTCGGCCTCGCCTTCGACTGGTCGCGCGAAGTCGCCACTTGCAAGCCCGAATACTACCGCTGGAGCCAGTGGATGTTCCTCAAGATGCTCGAGAAGGGCATCGCCTACCGCAAGACCCAGATCGTCAACTGGGACCCCGTCGACAAGACCGTGCTTGCCAACGAGCAGGTGATTGAAGGCCGCGGCTGGCGCTCTGGTGCCGTCGTCGAAAAGCGCGAGATCCCCGGCTACTACCTCGGCATCACGCAGTATGCTCAGGAACTCCTTGACGACCTCGACCAGCTTCAGGGCTGGCCCGAGCAGGTCCGCCGCATGCAGGAGCATTGGATCGGTCGCTCCGAAGGCGTGAACCTCTCCTTCCCGTACGAACTCGAGGGCACCCCGAAGCTTCTGCGCGTCTACACGACCCGCCCCGACACGCTCATGGGCGTGAGCTTCGTTGCGATCGCCGCCGAGCATCCGCTCGCCGCCTACGTCTCCCGCAACCGCCCCGACCTTCAGGCCTTTATCGAGGAATGCTCGAAGGGCAGCGTGAGCGAAGCCGACATGGCCTCCATGGAAAAGAAGGGCGTGCCCACCGGCTTCTACGTCCGCCACCCGATCACGGGCGACAACGTCGAGGTCTGGATCGCCAACTACGTTCTCATGAGCTACGGTGAGGGCGCCGTGATGGGCGTGCCCGCCCACGACGAGCGCGACTTCGCCTTCGCCAAAAAGTTCGGTCTTCCGATCCGTCAGGTCATCGCCGTCGAGGGCGAGACCTACTCCACCGAAGCATGGCAGGACTGGTACGGCGACAAGACGCTTGACGGCCGTCTCGTCAACTCCGGCAAGTTCGACGGCCTCGGTATCCACGAAGCCTTCGACGCCATCGCCACCGACCTCAAGGCCCGCGGCCTCGGCGACAAACAGGTCCAATTCCGTCTGCGCGACTGGGGCATCTCCCGCCAGCGCTACTGGGGCACCCCGATCCCGATGATCAACTGCCCGTGCTGCGGCCCCGTGCCCGTCCCCGAGCAGGATCTCCCTGTCGTGCTGCCTGAAGACCTGATTCCCGACGGCTCCGGCAACCCGCTCACCAAGTGCGAATCCTTCCTCAACGTCAAGTGCCCGAAGTGCGGCGGCGACGCCCAGCGCGAAACCGACACGATGGACACCTTTGTTGAATCCTCGTGGTACTTCGCCCGCTATACCGACGCCCGCAACGACAAGGCTCCCTTCGACATGGAAGCCCTGCGCTACTGGCTGTCCGTGGACCAGTACATCGGCGGCGTGGAGCACGCCATCCTGCATCTGCTCTATGCCCGCTTCTTCACCAAGGTGCTGCGCGATCTCGGCTACTTCCCCAAGGAGATCGACGAGCCTTTCGCCAACCTGCTCACGCAGGGCATGGTTCTGAAGGACGGCAGCAAGATGTCCAAGTCCAAGGGCAACACCGTCGATCCCACGGAAATGATTGCCAGGTACGGCGCGGACACCGTCCGCCTGTTCTGCCTGTTCGCCGCGCCGCCGGAACGCGACTTCGACTGGAGCGATACCGGCATTGAAGGGGCTTCCCGTTTCCTCAACCGTATCTGGCGCCTGTACGCCGATACCTGCGAATCCCTGTCGCCCGTGGGGGCCTGCTCCTCCACCGCCGCCGACGCGACGACCGCGGCAGCCAAGGAAGTCCGCCTCAAGGAACACCTCACCGTCAAGAAAGCCGGTGAGGACATCGGCAACCGTTATCAGTTCAACACCGCTATTGCGGCGATCATGGAACTGGTCAACGCGCTGTACCTCGCCAAGGACGAACTCGCCACGACGGAAGAAGGCCGCAAGATCCTGTCCTCCGCCATGGCGACCGTGCTGACGCTTCTGGCCCCCATCACCCCGCACGTGTGCGAGGAATTGTGGGAAGACCTCGGCCATGCCCGGAGCATCGATCAGGAGCCCTGGCCGGTATGGAAGGAAGACGCCTTGCAGCGCGATGTGCTCACCGTGGTCATCCAGATCAACGGCAAGCTGCGCGGCAAGATCGAAGTACCCGCCTCCGCTTCCAAGGAAGAGGTGGAACAGCTCGCCCTTACCGAACAGAACATCGTCCGCCACCTCGAAGGGCTCACGGTCCGCAAGGTTGTGGTCATTCCCGGCAAACTCGTCAACGTGGTGGCCAACTGATGAACAGACCGCATCCGGCTTCGGCACATGCAGGGTATGGACGCCTGTACAGGCTTGCGGCGGGACTGCTGAGCGGACTCCTCGTCTGCCTGATGCTGACCGGGTGCGGCTATGTCTGGCGCGGTCAGGAAGGCTCCCTGTCCGAAAACAGCGTGCTTGGCAACGGTTCCAAGACGCT
>OFMS01001940.1_pt1 | contig 11942 bp, 10 predicted proteins | sample 1541871 | NCBI WGS metagenome assembly OFMS01 (sample SAMN04209251, study PRJEB22552) | human gut metagenome | biome: gut; material: feces | host: Homo sapiens | place: USA: Oklahoma
TGTCAATCAGCGAAGTGATTGACACGGGAGTGAACAGTAACGTAAAATCAGCCGCAGGGGATATTTTCCACTTGTTATATCTATCCTAGCACAGCCTCTTGTTTGATTCAAGCAAAAACGCAGAAGAAAAGGAAGGTTTTCTTCCTCTTCTCCTGCGTAAAACAGCACTATTTTATTTCTCAGGAAATATAATCTCCATTCTTGTTCCTTTTCCGTACTCACTATCCACCTGAACTTTCGCCCCGTGCAGAATTGCTCCATGCTTCACAATCGACAGTCCAAGTCCTGTTCCACCCCGTTCTTTCGAATGACTCTTATCAACTCTGTAGAATCGTTCAAAGATTCTATCCTGATGTTCTTTTGGAATTCCGATCCCTGTATCACTCACGCGGACTTTCGGTCCTTCCAGTGTATTTCCTACCCAAATAGTTATATTTCCATTTTCTTTATTATACTTTACAGCATTTTCTGTAATGTTATAGATCATTTCATCCAGAATCTGACGGATTCCATGTATTTTCACAGATTCTCCTGTCAGTTCCATATGAATATTCCGCTGAGCCGCTGTAAGAGAAAGACGACTGACAATTTCTCTCGTCAGTTCAAATAAATCTACATCTTCTTTCTCAAGCTCAACAGATTCGTCATCTAGCTTTGATATTTTAATAATATCTTCAATCAATGTCAAAAGCCGACGTGCCTCCTTATAAATTGTCTCAGAAAATCTCGGAATATCCTCCGGACGCACGAGTCCATTCATCATGATCTCTGCGTATCCGGAAATCGAAGTGAGCGGAGTTTTCAGCTCATGGGATACATTTGCAGAGAATTCTTTACGCATATTGGCCACAGCTTCTTTTTCTTTATTCTGCTTATCCATAGCTTCCAAAAGCGGGGTCATCTCCTCATATACAACATTATCCAATGGGTTTTCCAAATCCAGATGAATTACAGGTTCCATCAGTCTGTTTGTCTGCCATTTTGCAAGAAACCAGGCAAGTACAAGTCCGATGATTCCAATCCCTATAACCACCGGCAAAATATTTAATGAAGTCCACATCAGACTATCCATTGATTTTGAAACACGGAGAACGTTCCCATCATCCAGAAGAACCGCATAATAATACAATTCTTTGCTTACGGTATCTGACATACGGATCTTCTCGCCTGTTCCATTCTTCAAAGCCTGCTGTACTTCGGCTCTGGTCTTATGATTCTCCATCGTACTTCCATCATTTCTGGAATCATACAGAACATCTCCCGTAGATGCGATCAGCGTCACTCGCGTTCCCTGATCCACATCATCCAGCTGTGCAAGATACTCTGTTCCTGACAGATCGACTGCCCGTTTGATATACGCTGCTTCCTGTTTGATCTCACCCTCAAGGATCTTCAGGTTCCGCTGATACACAACAACAGACATGATCAGATATATCGGAACTAAAATTGCAATCAGTATAAACATCATGCTTTTCTGAATTCGTTTTCTCACTTTCTCATATCCTCCAGACTTGTATTACGCTTCTCCACCGATCCGATATCCAACACCACGAACTGTCTTGACCAGACTGCCCTGCTCACCTAACTTCTGGCGGAGTGTCCGGATATGAACATCAACCGTTCTCGTCTCTCCATCAAAATCATATCCCCAGATCTCTGTCAGTAGCTGGTCTCTTGTCAGCACGATTCCCTGATTGCGCATCAATTTCTCAAGAAGTTCAAATTCCTTCAATGTCAGCACAACTTGCTCGCCATCTACTTTTACTTCATGTTTCTTCGTATCTAAGCTGATTCCTCCAACAGAAAGTTTCGTCTTATCCTGTTGCTTTCCACTTCTGCGAAGCACTGCTTTGATTCTGGAAATCAGCTCCATCATACCAAATGGTTTCGTCACATAATCATCCGCACCGGAATCCAATCCCACTACCTTATCATACTCTGACCCCTTCGCTGTCACCATGATCACAGGGATATCCTTTGTCTTTGATGAATTTTTCAGTTTCTTAAGAATCTCAAGTCCATCTTCCCCTGGAAGCATAATATCAAGCAAAACAAGCTCTGGCGTGTCAAACGCCAAAGCCTCCATAAATGCTGTCCCGTCTGCGAATCCTCTGGCTTCCAGTCCGGTTGTCTCCAGAGTGTAGATTACAAGTTCGCGAATGTTATCGTCATCTTCTACACAAAAAATCATATATTTCTTTCTCCTTCTAATGCATTACAGCACTATCCTTATGCACTCCGGTAATTGCAAATTCTACCCACTCGGCAATATTTGTCGCATGGTCTCCGATTCGCTCAAGATACTTTGTAACCATGATAAAATCAAAGAGTTTTCTTCCATCACGACCATCACCCTCACGGATCAGCTGGATGATCTGATCCCGGATCTCATCAAAATAATCATCAATCTCATCATCATCATTCATGACTGTACGTGCAAGCTCCAGATCTTTCTCAACATATGCTGTTACACTGTTGCGAACCATTTTGCTTACGCCTGTTGCCATCGCTGTCAGCTTGTCAAGATTCTCATCCATCTTCTCCCACTTGGATGAAATGATGATCTCTGCGATATCAGAAGTCTGATCTCCGATTCGCTCCATATCTGTGATCATCTTAAGTGCTGCTGAGATTCTTCTGAGGTCTCTTGCGACCGGCTGCTGCTGGAGCAGAAGCTTCAGACAAAGTCTCTCGATATCTTTTTCCATCTGATCGATCTCTTCATCTTCTTTGATCACAATCTTAGCCTGTTCCGTGTTACCTTCCTTTAATGCCTGAGTTACCTTTGCAATTGCTGTTTCACACAACTCACCCATATGTGTAAGCTGTGTATCCAAAAGATGCAGCTGCATATCATATCTGTTACGCATAAATCAACCAAACCTCCCTGTGATGTAATCCTCTGTTCTCTTATCTTCAGGAATGGAGAACAATTTCTCAGTGTCATTATACTCAATCACTTCTCCTAAGAGGAAAAATGCTGTGTTATCCGATACACGGACTGCCTGCTGCATATTATGCGTTACCATAACGATAGTATAATCTTTTTTCAGTTCCATCGCAAGGTCTTCAATCTTAGATGTTGAGATTGGATCCAGTGCGGATGTCGGCTCATCCATCAGAATTACTTCCGGCTCAACTGCCAGTGTTCTTGCGATACAAAGTCTCTGCTGCTGTCCACCGGAAAGTCCGAGCGCACTTTTATTCAGACGGTCTTTGAGTTCATCCCAAATCGCTGCCTGACGAAGGCTTCGCTCAACGATCTCATCCAGCTGAGATTTTTTCTTGATTCCGGCAATTCTCGGTCCATAAGCCACATTGTCATACACACTCTTTGGAAATGGATTTGGCTGCTGAAATACCATTCCAACACGATGACGCAGTGTGATCTCGTCCATTTCCTTGAAAATGTCCTTACCGTCGAGCAGAACATTTCCATCAATCTTACAATTTTCCACCAGATCATTCATACGGTTCAGTGTCTTCAGAAATGTAGATTTTCCACATCCGGAAGGTCCGATAAATGCAGTGATCTTATTCGCCTCGATCTTCATATTCACATCTTTGAGTGCATGGAAGTCTCCATAATGAAGATTCAGATGGCTGATATCAAATTTATAATCATTTGCTTTTTTTGCTTCCATTTTTATTAATTATCCTTTCTACATGCCAGTCAACGAAATGATTGACATAGAAATTATCAGTTGGCTTCCTCTTTCATTTTCTGTCTTTAGTTTCCTGAATTCTTCTTATTAATGTGTCGGCTCAATGCATTTGCGCCAATGCTGAACAGCAGAACAAGAATCATCAGGATTGCTGCTGACAGGTTTGCAAGATTCGGATCCTGTCCATTGATCTGAAGTCCCCAGATCTGCAATGACAATGTCTCTGCCGGACGGAAAATATTCAGCGGGCAGGTTGGGGATGTCAGATTCCAGTTGTTCCAGCGCAGATCTGTTCCTGATCCTGTTGTATACAGAAGTGCTGCCGCCTCACCAAATCCTCTTCCTGCTGCCAGGATGACACCTGTCATGATTCTTGGGATACACGCCGGGATCAACACATGATAAATGGACTGCCATCTTGTTGCTCCAAGTCCAAGACTTGCCTGCAGGTAATGTCCCGGCAGACCATTGATCGCGTCCTCTGTCGTTGTTGTGATAACTGGGATCGCCAGAATGGAAACTGATAATGCTCCTGCGAGAAGACTTTTTCCAAGTCCGAAAAACACAAGAAATACCAGATATCCAAACAATCCAACAACAATGGACGGAAGCGAAGAAAGTGTCTCAATACAGATTCTTAGAAATTTTGTAAGAAATCCTTTCTTCGCATACATTGCCAGATAGATTCCGGCTGTCACTCCAAGCGGAATGGAGAATAACAACGAAATAAATACTAGATAAATTGTATTGAACAACTGGTTTCCGATGCTTCCTTTTCTCGCAAAGGCAAACATCTCCGGTGTTGCTCCTGTAAATCCTTTGATAATTACATAAGATGCAAATCCAATCAATAATGTAAAGAAGAACACTGCGATCAGATAAAACACGCCGGTCATTATTTGATTTATTCCACGCGCACGTTGTACTCGATTCATCTATTTGCTCCCCCTTACTCTTTGTCTTTCTTCAGTCTTGAAAAATAATGGATCAGCAGGATGAATAACAGAGATAATAAGAACAATAACAATGCCATTGTCCAGAGTGCTGTCTTCATCTCACCGCCCTCCGTTGCATTTCCCATCTGTGCTGCGATTTCTGTAGTCAAACTCTTTGTTGTGGAGAATAATCCCTTTGGAAGAGCTGTTGTCTGTCCAATTACCATTGCAACCGCAAGTGCCTCACCGAATGCTCTCGCAAGTCCGAGAATAATTCCTGAAAGAATTCCTGAACCTGCTGCCGGAATGACAACTTTATAAATGGACTGCCATCTTGTAGAACCCAGTCCGTAGGCTGCCATACGGTAATCTTTTGGCACAGAATGAATGGAATCTGCTGCCACATTACTGATGGTTGGGAAGATCATCAGTGCCAAAACAATCCCTGCCGCAAGAACTGAATGTCCAACTTGTAAATGAAATACTTTCTTAATTGCCGGAATCAGGACTGTAAGTCCAACCCATCCATAAACAACTGATGGAATTCCTGCGAAAATTTCAACGATTGGTCTGTAAAACTTTTCTCCGAATTTCGGCGCGATCTCAATCATAAAGATTGCAGAACCTACTGCAAATGGAGTCGCGATCAGAAGTGCCAGACCACATGTACATAGAGAACCCACGATAAAGATCAATGCTCCGACAGTTCCACCCCCCTGTGCATTATCTTCCGGGTTCCAGTCTGTCGATCCTAAGAATTCAAATATGGAATGACCAAATATCGTAAATGTACCGGATCCCTTATATATAAGAAAGGCTCCGATACAGATTGTGATGGCAATAACAAGCAAACCGCCCGCTGTCATCAGTCCTCTCCATGCATACTCTTTTGTAAACATGTTTTGTTTCTTCATATTTTCACCTTTTATCAGTGAAATGTACTGCTGTTCTGAATTTTCTCGGAACACACAGTACATTTCATAGCTTTTCACTTTATGCTATTAGTGCTCTGTTGCAGTCATCTTAGATGCAACACCATAACCAAGTTTCTCCATCTGAGCGCCATATTCATCACCTGTAATATAATCAAGGAATGCTTTTGTCACTTCATTTGGTTCACCCTTTGTGTACATATGCTCGAATGTCCATACAGGATATTTTCCGCTGTAAGTATTCTCAAGTGTTGGCTCAACATCATCAATTGCTACTGTCTCAACACTTGCATCTCCTGTCAGATAAGAAAGTGCTACATAACCGATTGCTCCGTTTGTACTCTTTACATTTGTAAGAAGAACTCCGGAATCATCTGTTTCCATGGATGTGTTAGAAGCTTCTTCGTTTCCGTCCAGTGCATATTTCTGGAATGTTGCTCTTGTTCCTGAAGACTCAGGACGTGTTACAAGAACGATATCCTCATCCGGTCCTCCAACATCTTTCCAGTTTGTTGTCTTTCTTGTGAAGATGGAGATCAACTGCTCTTTTGTAAGACTCTTAACACCTGCTTCTGCAACATCTTTGTTTACGATCGGTGCCATAGTTACAACACATACCTGATGATCTACAAGCTCTTTTGCTGCTGTCTCATCCAGTTTATCTTCTGCTGCCACATCAGAGTTACCGATATCTACAGTTCCTTCTGATACCTGCTTCAGTCCTTCTCCTGAACCGCCTGCATCAATTGTGATAGATACATCCGGATGATCATTTAGAAACGAATCTGCTGCATCATCAGCAAGTGGTTTCAGTGCTGATGAACCGGCTGCTGTGATTGTTCCGCTTAATGAGCTGTCACTGCTCTCTGTATTTGTATCTGCTGCATTATCTGAAGTTTCGTTTGATGAACTTCCACATCCAACTGCCATTGTTGCTGTCATACCTGCTACTGTAAGTAATGCAATAAACTTTTTCATTTTCATGTCAATTATCTCCTTTACATTTCATACACATTTCTAATCCCACTGCATTTTCTTTTTTTTATTTTCTGCAGTCATTTATGCTTCCCTCAAGCACAGTACATATGTTACGTAAGAAATGTAAAGTCTGAAATCAACCAAATGTTAAGTTTATGTAAAACAACAACGGGTGTTTTTCGGATTTGTGCAGATCCTAAACGGAGTATTTTTTGTATATCAGGAAAATACTTTCCTGATATACAAAAAAAGAGAGGCCTCTCAACCTCTCTCACAAATCATCTCTTTATCTGAAGCAAACACATAAGGACTACGCCCAGAATCAGACCACCGAGAAAACAGACAATATATCCAAGAACCACCTTTCGATTTCCCCTTTCACCGCTTGTCTTCCTGATGTCATTATATGAAGCTTTCTGCGAAAATATTCCTTCTAATCTTCAAGTGTTCCCCTTGCCCAACGAATCAGCCATAGAATACTCCAGGTCAGCAACACTCCCATGATCACACCGACAATATTGATTCCTGCTTCATCCCACTGACAGTGTCTTCCTACGATCAGAACCTTGTGTGCCTCATCTGCAATTGCCAGGATCGTACAAAGTCCGAATACCGCACACGCCGCTTTCCAGGCTTTCATCACATTCTTCATTGCCAGAACCAATAATCCTGATTCTATGAAATAAACGATAAAGTGTGCCCATTTTCTCAGATACATATGCACATAATCCACACTGTCCTGTGGAAAAAAGTGCTGTTGGATCCATTCTGCCATCGGCAGACTGGTTGCCGCTGTCTGTGGTCCATTCTGGCTTGACAAAACCAGAAGAAGGATCAGCCAAATGATTGCCGGCAAAAATGAGATCATCGTCAATTTCCTGTTCTTCGCTCTATTCGTTTTCTTATTGCTCTTCAAAAATCTACTCCTAACTGATATACTGCTTTCTTTTTCGCTCATTATACCATGTAGAAATTCTTTGTCAAATTTCATTTCTTGTCTTACTTATACGTTAAACAAGTAATTCGCAATCCCATACATCTACGCCACTGTCCTGGAACACGCCATGCAGACGTTCATGCAGCTGCTCCTTTGTCACATCTTTCTTTAGAATCACCTGAATGAATCCGCCTCCACCGGCTCCTGATATAAACTTCCCATCGATCAGGTCTTCACATACACGAAGGATCTGATCGATACAGGTATTGGTTGTACCGGCATCCAACATACAGGATAATTTCCAATGTTGGTTTAAAAGCTCAGCAAATTCGTCAATATCTCCCTGCTCCAGTGCAAAACGCATTAACACGGCGACTGCCTTCATCTCCTTTAATGCCTTCAATGATTCTGGTCTGCTTCCGATATAGCCACCAACCACATCACGCAGCAAATTTCTTGCGAGACGCCTCTGACCAGTATAAATCAATGCGAAACGTTCTTTCAGTTCTTTCTTTCCCTCTTCCGGCATTTCTATCTTCTCTACAACAAGATTCTGAGCAATCCCCGGTTTTGTTGAGATCAGTTTAATTCCTTCTGTCAGTCCGCCAACCTGATCCTGCCATCCTCCTCCGGTACTCATGATCTGCTCCATACCAAGGACAACATCATAGATCTCTGCATCTGTACGCTCCTGACCAAGAAATTCAAAGATTCCCTTTACGCACGCTCCTGATAAGATACTGCTTGTTCCAAGTCCTGATCCTTTCGGTACTCCATAAACCTGGGTAGAAAGATAGATTCCTCCTCCCATCCGCTTTAAAATCTCCTGAAGATCTGCTTCTTCCCTGACCGGGATAATTCCACAGGCGATCAAAGCTGCTTTATGCAGTGCAAATGAATCATATGGATTATGACAATCCTGGATCTCAGCTGCACTGTCTACAGTTGTATAGACTCCGATATCCTTACTTTCAAATTCCACATGAAGCTCATCTAATCTCTTCACCGTGATCTGTACCGGATAAATTCCTCTTAATTTCATTGCAGCATTAAGAACTACTCCACCCTTTTCATTACAATGTGGTGGTGTATCCGTCCAGCCTCCGCCCCAGTTCACGCGAACCGGAAGGGCGATATCAACCTGATCTTTTACAATTCTATATCCTGAACTATCCGGAAGTTTCTTCTCTGCTTCTTCATAAATTACCTCCTGGATTGTTCCAAAACAGTCATTCTCAAGTGCATCATAATGCAGATCATCATAAATCGTTCTTGTCTTTTTCATATAACAGGAGACTGCATGATAGATTCGAATCTTCAATGAGAAATCTGCTTCTGCCGCATCTTCCATCAGTAACTTAAAGATTTCTTTCGATATTCCACGCTTTCCAAATTTCTTGAGTGCATCCGCATAATACATTCCCTGCTCCAGTTTTCTGATGAAACACCTTGCAAGAATACGGTTTTCAAGAAACCTCTCCTGATCACAGGATGCCTCAATATCTGCTGCATTAAAACTGGAATAGAGGCTCATACGTTCAGTCTCACGCCATCTGGAAATCTCTTCTTTTGTTGCAGTACCATGTGCCATCTTGTAAATGATTTCAGCCATATCAAGTGCATCTTCCCAGTCATCACACACCGGATAAAGATCTGCAAACCACAGATAGGTCTCTTCTCCTTTCCAGAGTTCTTCTTTCGTCACTTTATTCTGAGCCATAAACTGATTCAATGTCGTGCCGAGAAATGAAACCTCTCCCGGATATTTTCCTTTCGGATTATCTGGTACACCATAAATCCTAATTACTTTTTTCCCACCTGTCAGTTCAATTCCGTGCATAACAATCTGTTCTGGAATCTTCCGGTCCATAATGCGCACATGGGAAAGAACGGTTCCGTCGCCGACCTCAGAATTACCAAGAATATAACAATTCTCCAGATATGCTTCTTTTCCTATCTTTGCACGGCTTCCTACATAAGCATTATGCGCTGCAAATCCTTCTTTTTGCACCGCTGAATTCACCTGCATCTTCCAATCCAGGAACTCGTAATCCTGCACATTTTTTGTTACAAGGCTTCTCAATTCCCTTGTTGTCCCGAAATGAATAAATTCCGCCGGTGACAGACACAACAGCTTCATTGAGAAATGATGGATCGCATTCCAGATCTGTGTCCTGCATTCATGCAGTGCCTCATTGAGCTGTCCTTCTGCTGCCTCTTTATAGAAATCTTCTAATGTAGAATCATTTGCAAGCGGATATAAAAAATCCCCATAAAAGCTGATCCTTGCTTCTTCATTACAAAACTGCCTGAATTTCTTCTCGTCTACTTTGCCCCCTGTTGAAATCAGACGGAACAGTGCCTGCAACAGTGCGCTGCCAAACAATACCGCACCTGTATCAAGATCTACATTTCCTGCTTTATTAACAGCTCCCATCTCTCGCAGACGCTCTTCCGTCTGTTTATGAAGAAAGCACTTTACATAATCATGTCCGTCATTCAGAAATACGCCATGATTTTTTCCTGTAGCTACCGGCTCTTTAATGGAAATTGCTGCTGCTCCGTCAAACTGCGCATCAATCTGGAGTGGATTAAACAGAAGCAATACATCACCTGACAAAACAAGCATTCCCTCCTGGATTCTGGATGGAACTCCTGACATTCCCACAATAAACTCATCAAATAAAGTGGAACTTCTTCCATCCGGCAATTCTCTTGGAACCGGTGAGAAAAGCTTGCCGATTGCAGAATACTGCGGCACTCTCTTGCTGTCACCACCTGAATGAATCACAAGAATTCTACGATTCTTAAAAGGATTCTCTCTCTCCGGTTCCTGTTCTGCAATATAACGCATCACCTGAAATGTAGCTCCTCCTGATCCCACACGTTTTCCCTCCGGATCCGGAAGAACCGCATACGTTGTCTCTTCCGGAAGAAGACCTTTTTCCAGACGGTTCTCGATCTGATTCCGATAAGCCGTTGCCTGTGCTTCATTTGATGCTGTCAATATAATATAATCCCATTTGATAAAGCTTTTTTTCTTTAAACTTCTTTCATAATCTTCCCAGGAATCCAGATAGGACTGACGCAGGAAGAGATTATTCATCTTCTCGTATTTCATTTCTTACCCCTTATCTACCTTTTTCTTATCTTAGTTAAACGTTCAAATAACATCCAATGCTAGGATAACACACATTTTATAAAATTGAAAGTAATTGCAACCCGAGTAGATGTTTTTCTATATCAGAACAGTAACCAGAACGTGACTTTTTCATATACAAAAAAGAGTTGTAAAAAACGAGATTATCCTCTATTTCTCACAACTCTTTTCAAAAATCGGTTTAACTCCAGCTCTTACTGCTGTGTAAAATCATTATTCGCTGTCGGCGCTACTGCGCTTTCCTGAGCACTGATCGACTGAACTGTCTCAGAAGGTGTATACGTTTCTGTCGGATACAAAAATGTATGCATCTGTGTACTCATGTCATTCAGTGTAACCGGAACTTCATAGAACACACCATCAATCTTACCGGAATAGAATACCTTTGGAAATGCATCCATTGCTTCCACCTTGTATTCTGTGATTGTACTTAAAAGACGAAGCACTTCGCTCTCTAAATAGTTTGTATTAATTTTATCAAGCATGCTCTTGGCAATATCGATCTTTTTCGCTTTGTCAAGCTCCTGTGCTTTTGAGAAAATCTTAAAGAGAACTGTTCTCTGTCTTTCACTTCTCTTATAATCTCCTCCTTCTGTATAACGGATACGGCTAAATGCAACCGCCTGTGTTCCGTCTAATGTATAAGTACCGGCTTCTGTAATGTGTGCAGAAGATGTTCCTCGGATTCCATTAAGTTCATCAATATAACCGTTGATATACTTTGTTTCTTCTTCTGTAATGTCCTGCTCGATTCCACCCATATCATCAACCAGTTCTGCAACATTCATAAAGTTAACTGTAATATATTTCTGAATATCCAGATCAAAGTTTGTATTTAATGTATCCATTGCAAGCTCCGGTCCTCCGAAAGAGTGTGCATGTGTGATCTTATCCAGACCATGACCTTCAATCTGTACATAACAATCTCTATAGACAGAAGCAATATACACTTTTTTATTTGTATTATCTACATTTACCACCATCAGGGAGTCTGATCTTGTTCCCTTACCAAGATTATTTTCCCTGGAGTCAACTCCAAAAATAGCAAATGTCTCCTGATTAACTTCCGGCTCTTCTTCTACTTCTTCCGGCTCTTCTTCCTCTTGTACTACCTGCTTTGTCTCTTTCTTTGGCTCTTCCTTTTCTTTCTTCTTTCCACAACCGGAAAAAGAAGCAACTGCAAGTGCAACAATCAAAAGAACTGCAAGTATTCTTCTCTTTTTCACCTGAATTTTCCTCCCTCTCTCTGTCTTATCTCCATATTGATACGAAAAAGTTTCTCGTTACTGTTCACACGATGTGCGACCAGCAACGCATCTCGCCATTTTAAATCGC
>OFMS01001947.1_pt1 | contig 11895 bp, 10 predicted proteins | sample 1541871 | NCBI WGS metagenome assembly OFMS01 (sample SAMN04209251, study PRJEB22552) | human gut metagenome | biome: gut; material: feces | host: Homo sapiens | place: USA: Oklahoma
CGTATAGTGAGGCAAATCAACAATCACACCATCAAACGGAGCTTTCACTTTCATCTTCTCCAGATTGAGTTTTGCGTTTTCATAATCGTAACGGGCATTCGTTACTTTTACTTCCGTATTCCGCATTTCACTCATCGTCACCCCTCCTTTTTCATAGAGAGCTTTCTGCTTTGACTGTTCCTGTTCGGCAATTTCAAGACTTAGTTTTTTAGCGTCAATAGCGATTCCGTTTTCATACTCCTTGTCTTCCAGACGGATTATCAGTTCCCCCTTACTTACCCTGTCTCCCATTTTGAAAGGTTTTCCGGTTCTCGGATTAGTCTGAAGTTTATAAAATCCGCTCATTTCCGCATTCTGAGATGCACCGTAAGTCGGCTGCACTGTTCCTGTTGTATTTATTAATTTACTGATAGAACCTTTCTTCAGCTCCACGACAGATACCGGAGTTGCAATATTATTGGGTGCGTTTTGTGGTTTGTTGCCACAGCCGGTTAACAATAAGGTTGTTAACAAAGAAGATGCAATAAAAATTGTTCAAATTCGATGTGAAGATATTTCGTTAGAGATTGATAGAATTAAGAATGAAAATAAAACTCGAGACAATATATCAAGAAGAATTGTTAATGGATTATATGACTTATGTTATGCCGTTTTGGTATTAAATGCGATAAGTTTAGGATATAGAGATGTTAATGAAAAGTTGGCATGGGAATTATCTCAATTTAATGTTGAAACAAAGTATTTAAGCAATTTTTTGAAAGGTCTCAAATATATCGGTTCAAGGATTCCTGATTCAGGACAATCCGAAAGGTTAATGTTGAAATATTATAATTATCTTTGGGAAATCAGAAGGTTTCTAAAAGATAAATTTGATATTATAGTCTTAACCAATTTGGAAGAGTTTCCGCTTTGTATGGATACTCTCGATGCAGAGTATTATGAAATGGTGGCATCCAGCATTGCTGCAATTGATTTACAGCCAACTCTTCTTAAACAAACTAGATACTATATTCAAAAAAAGACACCTTTTTTTGTCAATGGAGAAAGATATTTTGAAATTACTTTGCAATTAGCAGGAATGTATGCAACTAAATTCAATCGAATAACTGTTTATACAAAGCAAAATATCTCAACCAATTATTCAATACAAATTGCATATGTTAATGCTACGATAAATCTTTGGGAAGTGGAGAATGAGATTAAAATAGTTACAGATTGGAAAGTATCTATTGCTCCTTCATGTTTGAATAAACTTGCTAAGATTTTGAAGCATGATATGAAATTGAGTAAAAATTATGGTGAATATATTTCGTTAATGGATTTTCTTACAAAAACGGGAATGAATTTTTTTGATTTGATTAATTTACGAGAAACGAGTTTTAATAATGCATTACTTGAAATTTATGGAGTAACAAACACTAATTTGTTTGAAGAAATACTCTTATTGTTGAGAAGTGATTATTCATTATCATCTGAAAAAGAAGGAAAGTATACCATTCGATATCTTTTATTGAATTTACGTGAAGAAATAATAGAGTCTGTATTGCCGAAGGGATTTGATAAAAAATATCTTACGAAAGATCTATTTATTACAAGCAGATGTTTTCCGTTTGAGAAAAAACCATTTATTTCCAATCTGGCAGGCAGGAAAACTAGTAAAGGTAGCATTAGAGACCTTCTTGAAATAACGAATGATTCTAAAAAATGGAATGTTGTACGTCCTTATTTGGAGATTGAAAACTTAATAAGAGAAACAGGTGAATTATACTTTGATATTGATTCTGTAGCTTCCGCAGAAGATATCAAAAAATATAATGATAGTTTAGACTCTTGGGAGTGTAGCAAAGGTTTTTGTATTGGAGAAGAAGATGGTAAGGTATACATAGATTCATATGAAAGTACAACACGATACATACTTGAAAAGTTATTAAAGCTTTCTAAAATATCTACAAGAGGACAAAAAGAAGCTAATTTACAATATCTAAAACATTGCAATATACATTTCGAAGATTCTATGAAAAAGCTTGCATTGCAAAATTTGTTTGTAAATTCTCAGGTAATACTCATTTATGGGGCGGCAGGCACCGGAAAAACAACATTAATTAATTATATTTCGAATATGATGTGTCAATCGAAAAAGTTGTTTTTAACGAAAACGCATACTGCCTTGCAGAATTTAGAGAGACGTATAGATAATCCGGGAACAGATTCTGATTTTGTTAGTATTGATAGTTTTACGAAGACAGTTACGCTTTCTAATTACGACATTATCTTTGTTGATGAGTGTAGTACGATTGACAATAGAACCATGAAGAACTTGCTTGAAAAAATAGATGAAAACACATTATTAGTTTTGGCAGGAGACATTTATCAAATAGAATCCATCGATTTTGGAAACTGGTTTTATTATGCGAAAGATATAATTGAAACTGATGGTGCAAGTGTTGAGCTTTTAAACACTTGGAGAACAGATAAAGAAGAGTTAAAAAGTTTATGGGATGCAGTGAGAAAGAAAGCGGATATTATTGTAGAAAAACTTGCAATGGATGGTCCGTTTTCATCCAATATTAGTGAAGATATATTTGTTTCAGGTGAAGATGAGATTGTATTATGTTTAAATTATGATGGAAAATTTGGTTTAAATAATATGAATCGATATTTTCAAAATGCCAACACTAAAAGTGAAATATTTTCATGGGCTGAGTGGAACTTTAAAGTAGGAGATCCAGTGATTTTTTTAGATACCAATAGATCTTCCTTATTGTATAATAATTTAAAGGGTAGAATTGTTGATATATTTATAAAAGGGAAATCGATTTTCTTTACTTTGGATATAGACATGATTTTAACAGAACGACAGTGCCGATTCGAAAGCTTTGATTTTATTGATGTTACAGGAGCTGGGACACGCATACGTTTAGAAGTGATTGCAGACGATGATGAATCCTTGGATGAAACTGACAAAATCAAAACAATTATTCCGTTCCAAATAGCGTATGCGGTTTCAATTCATAAAGCACAAGGTCTAGAATATAAATCTGTAAAGGTTGTCATTCCTTCTTATAATGCAGAAAAAATATCACATTCTATTTTTTATACTGCAATAACTAGAGCGAAAGAACAGCTTAAGATATATTGGAGTGCAGAAACCATGGAAGAAATTGTGAAAAGTTTTGAAAGAGAAAAAGTTGAACAAAAAACACTATCTTTGATAAAGAAAAAGTTAGGATTACATAATGGTGCTATGCTATAAAATAACTACTATTTATATGAGATGTGAAAATATTGAAATTTGGAAAGAGCATTCAGAAACAGCAGAGTGAATTTGTCTGAGGGAAAGCCGGCAGAAATGCTGGCTTTTCTTGCTTCATTTCCAGGGTAAACACTCTATAAACAAACATTAAAACCTCTTAACCTATATAAATATATACTTATGTAATTTTTACTTCCCAAACTGGAGCATTTGCTCCATATTCTGAAGCTTGAAACGCATTTTATAAGGCTGCATTATACAGAATTTACAGTGATGAAATTGAATATTGCAATTTTCAAAATTCAATTGTCCTCATCCTGATAAAGTGCTAAAATATACGTAATGACTTTATTGATTACACAGAAAATGGAGGCAAACCAATGGCTGTTAGTTACGATAAATTATGGGTAATTTTAAATGAACGTGAAATGATGAAAACAGATTTGATCAGAGCAGCGAAGATTAGTACCAATGCAATGGCGAAGCTTGGAAAGAACGAAGATGTTCGTGTGGGTGTGCTGGTTAAGATTTGTGAGACTTTGGATTGTAAATTAGATGATATCGTAGATATTGTTTAGCTGTAAATCTGGGAAGAATGACACATAACATTTGATGTAATGAAAAGGAGTGCAAATATGTCGGAAGATAAGAAATGGCAATTTGAACTTGAGGAATATATTCGGCAAGGAGAGCCGGAACAGGCAGAGAAAAGCGAAGCATGGCAGATTGCAATTGGTTTGCAGCAGGTGGATGGACTGAAGACTTCTGCATATTTGCTGGATACTGCAAAAGAGCATATCGAAGGTAAAATCAGTATTGATGAGGCCCAGAAACGAATCCAGGGTTACTATGAGGAAAGAATTGATCGAAAAGAAAATGAGGATGAAACGAAAGAGGCTGATATTGTTTCGTCAAGAATTGCACAGCTTCTGGGAGAGAAAACATTTCAGTTTTCACCGGCAGAATGGATGTCGATTCATCGTCGCCTTTTTGAAGGTGTATTTGATCATGCCGGAAAAATCAGAACTTATAACATTACGAAAAAAGAATGGGTGCTGAAAGGTGATACGGTCATTTATGCATCTTGGAATAGTATTAAAGACACGCTGGATTATGATTTCAGAACGGAAAAAGAGTTTTCCTATGAAGGATTGTCTTTGAATGAGTCTATCAAGCATCTGGTGAAATTTGCTTCTGATATCTGGCAGATTCATCCATTTGCAGAAGGAAATACAAGAGCAACAGCGGTCTTTATAATCAAATATATGAAGACGTTTGGATTGAAAGTAGATAATGATGCGTTCAAGAAGCATTCCTGGTATTTCAGAAATGCTTTGGTAAGAGCAAATTATAATGATTTGAAGAATGGAATCCATGCCACAACAAAGTATCTGGAAATGTTTTTCAGTAATCTGTTGATGGGAACGAATTATGAGTTGAAGAATCGATATATGCATGTGGATTATGTTCCGGAACAAGCTGATAACACTGTTCAAAGTGCAATGGAAGAATCTTCAAAGGGCAAAATTTGCACTTTGAATTGCCCTTTAGATGAATTGGCGATTTTGAGATTGATTGTAGAAAATCCGAACATTACACAGAAAGAGATTGCAAATAGAATTGGAAAATCAGAACGAACCGTTAAAAGTAAAGTTGCTTCGTTGAAAGAAAAAGGATATATCCAAAGATCGAACGGCAAACGAAACGGCAAATGGAAAGTTTTGAATAAAATGTAGTATAGTATTAATGGTTTTAGTACAAGGATTTAAAAATAGATATGGTAGGAAGGTGAATAAAATAGTGAATTATTCTGAGATTCAACAGTTGAGAAAAGAATATGGAATTAGCCAAACAAAATTGGCTGAATATAGTGGATTATCAAAGTCAAAAATTTCTTCTTTTGAGTTGGGAAAAAGCGCCCCATCAGAAAAGGAAGTCAGTTGTTTAAAAAAGGTTCTTGAAGATTTAATAGAGAGAATTAAACTAGGTGAACTGAATTTAAAAGGTCATCGAGTGGTGTCTACAGTAAAGAAAGAAGTAATATCAAAACAGCAGATTCCAATTAAAGACAGAGAAGACTATAAAAAAAGAACTTGTGAAATGACATATAATGGAGAATATCCGAAAGAATTATCAAAGTTGTATCATAAAGCTCAGGAAAACAATGAGAAAAGCATAAAGGCTATAGGTTTGTTTTCTGGGTGTGGCGGATTGGATTTTGGGTTTAAGGCTGCAGGAGTAAATTTTGTTGGACATATAGAGATATGGGATGCAGCTAATAGAATTTATTCGGAGAATTTTCCAAACGTAAAACTGTTAAAAACAGATATAAATGACGTGACAAATGATGATATTCAAAACTGGATTTCCGAATTTGGAACGATTGATATTATTGTAGGGGGGCCACCATGTCAAGGTTTTAGTTTGGCAGGTAAACGAGATTCAGGGGATCTAAGGAATCAATTGTACAAACAGTATGTACGAATTGTTAGAGATATTCATCCTAAAGTGTTTGTGTTTGAAAATGTAGCAAAACTTACATCGATGAAAAATAAGAGTGGCGAATTGTTTTTAAATGAAATTCTTCAATCATTTGCTGATGTTGGATATACACTTAAATACAAAATATTAAACGCATGTAATTATGGGGTCCCGCAATCAAGAGAAAGAGTGATTTTGGTTGGCGTGCGTACAGATTTAAATGTTCAATTTGAGTTTCCTGTTGAAAAATATGTTAAGATCGATGATTTGGAACAACTAAATTTATTTGACGTGCAAAAACCTCTTAGAACATTTCAAGATGCGATGGAGGGCTTAGAATCATTGGAAAATGGGGAAAGGTCTAAAGATGATCCGTTACATTGGGCGATAGTTCATCCAGAGCATGTTATTAATTGGCTAAAAGATGTGCCAGAAGGTAAAAGTGCTCATGATAATGATGATCCTCAAAAAAGACCACCTAGTGGATTTAATACAACATATAAAAGAAATACATGGAAGGAACCATGCTCTACTATTAGCACAAATTTTAATATGATTTCTGGGTGTAGAAATGTTCATCCAACAAATACAAGATCATTAACAATTAGAGAGGCAGCTCGTGCACAATCTTTTCCAGATGAGTTTGTTTTTTGTGGGAAATGGGGAGACATTAGAGCTGTTATAGGAAATGCAGTGCCACCATTATTGGCACATTCTATTGCAGAAGAAATTATTAACCAAGTTTTCAAAGGAGAAATATAGATGGCATTAAAAGCTAGAGATGAAATACATGCAAATCAAATAAGTGCAGGAACACAAGGAAGAATAAAAGGACACCAGTTTGAAGCAGAAGTAACAAAAGAATTAAATGAGCTTGATTTATCCCAAATAGATTATCTGGTTTCAATGACTAAAGCGAATATATATGAAGGAAATCCAGCAGCTGCGTTAATTGAACACATATCAAAAGACAAAAATAAACAGATTTCCCGACTGAAAGCATATTGGTTAGGTGGTTTGGCAACAGCGGGAGAAGGCGCTGAATTAAAAAATGATGCTGGTGAAGTAATTACAGGCTCTAAATCCGATGTGGTAATGGATTTGGAATACTCTGACGGCGAAAAGGATTGCGTTGGAGTTTCAGTAAAATCATGTAAAAATAATGCTCAGTTGGCACTTACTACATCGAATGCTTTTTGCGAAATGTTGCGTTCAAACGATATAGAAGTTTCAAACGAGGCAGAAGTGGGATTAAAGATGTTTTGCGGAGAAAATGGTTATAGTCCTAAAGATGGATATGAACCTAGTGATAAAACTAATATACCGAATCCTAGAAATGCAAGACCGGAACGCTGGTATTGGGAAGAGTTAGCAACGCCAATACAAAAGGAATGGGCAAGTTTGTTATCTACATATCAAGATGAAATAACTATTTTATTGCTTCAAAAAGCGAATGCTTATAAAACTGATAAGTTCAAACCTACTTATATTTTACATGAATGTGTGCCACATACCGACATTCAAAACTGTCATATGGCAGTTTTATCAATGAATGAATTTGCAGCATATTCTAGGAAATTTGATTCTTTTGGTTTGAAATCGAAAAGAGTATCGAAAGGAAGGTACAAGGGAATAGATTTGGCAGAGCACCAGTACCCTCATTTTGGCTTCATACAATTTCAACCAATAGGCAATAAACAGAATTTTTCGGAATTGCAATTCAATTTAAAATCAAATTATTATAATAAGTTTGAAAATTTAAAGGATGTAGAATAGTTGCTGTCTGAATATTAAATAAAATAGAAATCTATTAGCAAGAGATTTTGATATGATTTAGAAATCCCATTGCCTGCAAGACTGTGATGTCAGGAACCAAAGATAAAACAGTTATTTTTCGAGGCTTCGAGGATAGTAATATCTTTGCAAGTTCGTGTGGGCAAAAAATCATAAAATGAGTTTCTGTATCACGCGGTGGAACTTGCTCTTGAAAAATGCTGTGTCTTGTGGGTTTGGGGAATGATAATCCCCAGCAAGTTCGTGGCGATAAAATTCATGAAAATGAGTTATTGTCAGACACGGTGGAACTTGCTATAACCTACAGAGACTGTATAGAACGAGGGTCTGGGGAATGCGTAATGTGATTGAACTGGAACGAGAAAAATCTTCTTCTGGTGAAGCAGAAGATAGAATCAAAAAGTCGAAAATTCCTTGCTGAAGAATAGCAATATTCCAACATTGAAAATATAACAAAGTTAGGACGTGGAGGATAAATGTACAAAGTATTTTCATTTACAAACACCGATGAAGCTGCTCCTTATATGGATAAAAAGATTCTTCGGTATATTGATGAACAGATTACGGACAGTTTTGAGTGTTTTAAGGACTGCGATATCCTTGCATTTGACTGGTACGATGTTCAGAGTGAAAAAAAAGAGGATTTTAAGATGCTCTTATATCTGGACGGAAAGGATTTGCTGGTATTTTGTGAAACCTCTGAGGCAGAAGAAAAAGCAAATATGATTCTGCGTACGATGACAGGGGAAGAAGGAGCAACAAATGAGCGGCTTTTCTACCATTTTTTTTCGTTACTGCTGAAAGGAGACATGGATTTTTTGAATAATCTTGAGGAAGAAATCAGCAATAATGAAGACAAGGTGCTGTCCGGCGACAAGGCATCCTATTTGAAATACATTACTGCATGGAGGCAGGAACTGTTGCGCCTGAAACGCTACTATGAGCAGCTTAATTTCATTTTTGATGAAATGACCGTGAATGACAACCAACTATTTAGCGAAGACGGAGTCCGCAGATTGATGACTTTGAGGAATAGAACGGACCGTTACCTGAGTGCCGTTAAGAATTTGCAGGAAATGGTGTCCCAGCTCCGGGAAGCATATCAATCCCAGCTGGCGATTGAGCAGAATGATCTGATGAAAATTTTTACAGTGGTGACAGTAATATTTCTCCCGCTTTCGCTTCTGGCAGGGTGGTACGGGATGAATTTTTCACATATACCGGAACTCAAATGGAAATATGGATATCCATTGGTAATTCTGGTGAGCATTGTGACAGTCGCAGCGTTAATTTGGAAATTCAAAAAGAAAAAATGGTTATGATTCGCTTTTTAAGAGGACACAAAAAGTTCACAAAAAAATTAGCACTCACCATTGACAAATGCTAACAAGCGTGCTATAACACAGATAGAACAAAGGAAAGGGAAACGGAACAGATGAGAGGTTCCGATTTCTTCCCAAGTATTCTTGGTTCTGATTGACAATTCGGTTTTAACATTAAAAAAGGAGCGATGACTTATGATGTTACCTAGTGTTTTTGGTGAAAACTTATTTGATGATGTTTTTGATGATTTTTGGGGGTTCCCGTCATTTGATGATAAAGCAATGCGTAAAGCAGAGCGGAAGTTATACGGGCACCATGCAGCAAAAATGATGAAGACGGATGTGCAGGAGCACGATGACCATTATGAGGTGGATATTGACCTGCCTGGTTTCAAGAAGGATGAGATTACTCTGGAACTGAAGGACGGCTATCTGGTAATCAGCGCCGCAAAGGGCCTTGACAAGGATGAGAAGGAAAAAGAAACAGGCAAATTTGTACGTCAGGAACGTTATGCAGGCAGTATGAGCCGTTCTTTCTACATCGGCGAGAATGTGAAAGAGGACGATATCCATGCAAAATATGAAAGCGGGGTATTGAAGATTAACATTCCAAAAGAAGAAGCGAAAGAACCGGAAGCTGAAAAAAAGAAATACATTGCCATCGAGGGATAACGGCACCTCTTAACATAGAATAAAAGGATATTGCCCGGAGCGGGAAGCTGTGAAGTTGCCCGTTCTGGGCTTTTCTATATCATTTAAACAAAAAACAATTCAGCCAGCCGGAACCGGCTGGCTGTCCTACTGTTCATTATGCTCCAACACCGCTTTTATCATAGCAACGGCAAGCTCCTGTTTGCTGGGCGACACGTCTTTCCAGAGTGCTTCCAGCTCCTTGATTTTGCTGATTTCGTTTTCTTCCAATTCATCTTGAAGCAGATAATCAGGGGAAATCCGCAGGGAGTTACAAATATCTATGAATACCGGCAGACTGGGCATTTTCACACCGCCCTCAATCTGGCGAAGATACGTTGCGTTGATATTGCATAATTCCGAGAGCTTGTCTGCGGTAAAGCCCCGGTCTTTTCGTACCTCATTGATACGCTTTCCTAATCCTTTTCTCTCCATTGCCACCACCCGTTTGTTAGCTGTCAGTTATTATTTTGTACACCATAAGCCTATAATATGATTGTCATTTATCATAGATTCTGTTAGACTATGTTATATTAGCTAATAGCTAAACGGAGGGCATGAGATGAAAAGAATGTGGGAAAAAGTAAAGGAAACATGGCGGGAATTTTGGTTCGTTTATGAGGACGAGGAAGATTCCACACAACACCTAAGCCGATCAGATAAGCAAAGTATCTGGTGCGGCTCATTTCTTATGTGTGCGTTCACGGCGGTTCTATGTATGGCTGGAATTGCAATTGGGAATATCCGTAACAACCGCCAGTATGAGCAGGACGTGGAAGAAACACTAAATATGATAGCAACCTACTTTGCCACCGCCACCGAGGACGAGTATGACGAGATAGCCCAGACTATCCGCCATGATTTGGTATTCAGTGAATACGGCAGGGATATGGAGAATTTGATACAGTACATTCCGAACACGTCCGAGAGCTGCCCCACCTGCCAGGAAAGCTATCCGGCACAGGCATTTCTTGTTTGTGTCAATACAGGAGAAACCTATTCCCTTGACGTGTATCACACAGACGAAAGCCCGGATGATGAATACGGCGGTATGCGCCTGTCCTTTGGTTATGATGAAATCAGCGAAGCGAGTATTCATGTAACATCATATCCGGGAGAACAAGACGGCTATGCAGAGATTTTCCGGGGGCGGCGGATTGTCAGCGCCCACAAGATGAAGTCTGTTTTTTGTGACGATTGTATCAGGGAGATTCTAAACACGATTGACGGGCAGCTATTGGAGGAAGTTGTTCTTTTTGACGCAGAACAAAAAGCCTTTTATCCGGTCAAGGACGAGGAAACGCTTCAAATCGGAAGCTATGGGCTGGCTGTCAGCTATGACAGCGGGGATTTCAGGATTGATATAGAATATGTCAGCGAATAAAGGCGCTGCCGTTGCAGGAACCGCAATTCCAACAACGGCAGTTTTTATTTTCTCCTGCGCCGGAAATTCAAAGGATTGTTTTTAATGACCGGCGATTTTGCCAGCACTTTTTTCAAGACTTTCTGCTCATCAGGGGGCAGCTTGTCAAAGTCGATACCCAGCATATTTAAAATGACTTTCCAGATTTTTGTCAGGTGGTCGCCGGGGAATTTCAGGGCGTTTTGAATATCTTGCGCCATTTTCTTTGCGAGGGAGAAATCCGGCGTGCTGTCAATGTCGTGTTCATGGGCTTTCCGTATATCGTGGAGAATGGAATCCCATGTTTTATGCGTTATATGGCAGAAAAAATCTTCTTCCTCTAATTGGGCGGCAAGAAGCGTTTCCGAATATAAATCCCCGTCCACATAGCGGTGCTTCTGAATGAGGGCAAGCCGCTGTTCTTCCAGCCCTTCGTTCATATCCCGGAAGCGGGCGGTCGCATGACCGTCTATGTAAATTTCCGTATCGGTCATCAGCCGCTCAAACTTTCCGTGGGTGATAATCTCACAGAGCAGACGGTTATTGATTTTGCCGCTTTTCAAAAGCTCCACTGTTTCATCATTCAGGTGCAGCTCCATTAAGGGCGTGTTTATCTGCTCCCTGTTTTCTGTCCGGCACAGCAGGTAATCAAGGGACACCCCGTAGAAGTCCGCCAGAATAACGAGGTTGCCATGATTGATTTCTTTATAATCCTCTTTCTCATAACTTCCAAGAGCTGATTTGGAAATACTCGTCAACTCTGATAATTCTTCCAGATTTAAGCCTTTGTCCTTGCGGAGTTCCCAAAGGCGTTCCTGTATGCTTGTTGCTCCTTTCATGGGTGCACGCTCCTTTCCGGCGGTTTCATTGTTGCCGTTTAACTGGATTATATCACACTTTCCGCAATCGTGGAAATTTCTGATTTTTACCCCTAATTCCTACTTTGTGGACAT
>OFMS01001948.1_pt1 | contig 11886 bp, 8 predicted proteins | sample 1541871 | NCBI WGS metagenome assembly OFMS01 (sample SAMN04209251, study PRJEB22552) | human gut metagenome | biome: gut; material: feces | host: Homo sapiens | place: USA: Oklahoma
CCGTCCGCCGAAGTCCCCACGGGCGTCACGCTTGACGACTTCGCCCCCTGCGGCAGCCTCAGGACCGGCGATCTGGTCTTTCGCAGGGGCTTCGGAACGGAGAGCCGCCTCATCATCGAGGCTCAGGGTCCCAACAGGGCGCCCTTCTCTCACGTCGGCATGGTTGTTTCCGAGCATCCCGTGATGATCGTGCACGCCACGACATCCGACGATCCGGCACACCCAAACAGCGTCATCAGCTCCAGCCTTCCTGAGTTTCTCTCCATGGGCGACATGGCGGGCGTTGCGAGACCCGCCTGGAGCGATGCTCTCAAGGCGGCAGCTGCAGGACGTGCAAGAGGCATGACGGGCGTAGCCTTCAGACTTGTGCCGGACGATCCCGATGCACTCTACTGCACGACGCTAATTGAAAAGTCCTTCGAGCCTGATCTCAAGCTCGACCTTCCCCGCGACGTCGTCAAGGTCCCCGTTGTGGGCGGCTCGTATCTCTTCCCTGCCGCGCTCTGGGAGGCGAACGGCATGATGCATGTCTGCGTGATCGGGAAGCAGGAGACGAGCCAGCCGTGACTCTCGTCGTCCGAGCCTGTAGAATCTTCGGACCATCTCAGAATCACAACCAACCAGGCAATCATTTCTACAAAGGCCCTCATGCAGTTCGGCTTTCCCCGAGATCGACAGCTTCGCTACGCAGACTTCGCCAGGCTCCGTCCCGCCCAGAAGCGCGGTCGCGCGTTCATGTACCTGAAGCTCGCCACGCTCTACACGAAGTACTGCCGCACGTACCGTCCCAAGTTCCTCAGGACCGTTGCTATGGTGGCCGCCGTGCTTGGCGCCGGCGCGGTCATGCAGTCCGCGCACATGATGCCCGACTGGATTCCCGTCTGGTTCCTCGGCGTCCTCGCCTGGAACCACTCGGTGGTGCGTGCACCCGACCTGCACCCGAACGTCCTCTTCTTTCTTCGTGATGCGGGCGCCACCACGGCCTCGAGCATTCCTGCCGACCTTCTTCGTGACAAAGGACCGCTCCTGATGCTCATCTGGGTCGTCACAGGCTACATGTCCGGTGAATGGCTGAGCCTCAATGCGGGCATGACGGGCTTCATCCTCATGACCTTCTTCGTCTCGACCTTCCGCATCATCCGCATGATGAACGGCAACCTCGAGGCGTTTGACCTCGTGGGCGAAAAGGTGATGGAGATCGCCGAGGATGCCAGGGCGGATCTCGCGGCGCAGGCGCGCGAGGACCAGGCATGACGGGAGGACGAAGACAGCTGGTCGGCCAGTTGAGGATTTGCGTCCCATGCATTTCAACTGCCATGTGATAAATGATTCTGGTCAGCCTCGCCGAACGCCAGTCCCGAAAACGAGAAGAAGGGCAACCACAGTGAGAAGAAGTCCCATCCAGTCGCGATCGATGATCTGCTTCAGAGCAACAAGCGTCACCAGCACTGCGACGAGCATGACAACACCGTTCATGACTCACCTCTCACTTGATATTTTGCATTTCATTCCCACTCCGCCGGCATTGCCTCGGGTGCAAAGCGCATTTCCATTACGACAGCGTCCTGCACGACCTCCTTGATTTGCTCAAGCCGAACGTCCAACGCTTCCACGACCTCGGGCGCCCTGGCGAGGTCATCGACCGTGATCACCAGCACCTGTGCCCCGTACTCATTCCGGGTCGACGACCAGCGCTGCACGGCATCAAGTCCCGTGAGCAGCTTCTCGATCGGCTCGACAACGGCGGCATCCACGCCCTTCGTCAGATACGGTTCGGCCTTGGGCGAAATCTTGATGATGATTTCGTTGGGCTCAGTCGAGGGCAGCCCCCAATGGAAGTCGGCCTTGCTCTCGTCCATGTCCCGTCCGTTGGCGGTCGTCTTGAGAATGCCTTCGGGCGTGAGGCCGAATTCGAGCGTCGTTTCGTAGGCATCCTCGCCGACCCGTTTCACAGCGCCCTCCTTCTCCAGCGCTTCGACGTACTGCCGCAGATCGCGGTTGAGCGCATCAACCGAACCCGGCACCGGTCCCTTGCCGGTATCGACAAAAGAGACCCCGGTCTCAAACTTTCCGCCGGGGAACCCATGGTTGACGAAGCTGCCCTTGAGCGTCAATTCGGCGCCGGCCCAGGCTAACCGAAGGTCACGGACCACCCCCTCCACATTCCCCTGCATCGAGGCGGCGAAAATGTCCGTCATGCTTCCGTCGGGACAGATGCCGGGCAGGTCCGCCATATCCGAGCCCAGTACGAAATGCGCTGAGAGGCACGGCAGCCAGACATTCGGAGGCGTGTACAGGCCGGCATCAAACCGCAAGTCGAAAACCGGCAGCTCCGAATCGTTGATGTTGACGTCCCGAATGTCGAACTTGAACTCGGTCGCATTACGCAGGCGACCGGCCTCCTTCTCAGGCGTCACCGTGAGGCTGTAGCTCAAGGGCCCCATGCCGAGCGGCATGAGCTCGCCCTTGACAAAATCACCTGCGGACGAATAGGAAAAGGCAAACTTGAGGGGTGACTCTGCATAGACGTACTCGAAGGTCTTCTCAGCACTCTTGACATGACCACCCTCCCATCGGCTTTCGGAGGCCCCCAGCCGTCCGGAGACAGTCAGCCCCGTCAACGCACGGCGCGCGTGATCAAAGCCTATGTCAGCCGTGACACGGCCGTCGCCGATCGTCTCCTTTTCATCCGACGCACCGCGCCAGACAACCTCAGCCTCTTCCGGACTCATCAAGGGACTGAAGACGAACCGAATCCGAGGATCAGCCTTGACGAGAATCGCAGCATCCGGATCCGAATTCGCTACGGGCTCGAAGCTGACCGAAGGCCGGAGACCCGGTCTGAAGCGACCGTTCATAACCAGAAAGGATTCGGTCAGGCCGTCTTCCGTGCGAAATCCCAGGCGCAGCACCAGATCGCGCTGCAGAAGACCGCCGTCCCGGCGCTCGAGCTCAAGCGCGAACAAACCCATGCCGCGCTCGAGGCGGCTGTCCGTCATCCGGTCGAACGCCTGAAGCTGCCACCAAAGGAGGCCTCCGAACGCGGCACCGCCGCAAAGAACGGTGCCGGCAGCCAGCCGCATGCAGGTTTTCCTGTTGAAGTTCATCGTCATTTGATATTTCTCCTCATTGCAACCTTTTGACTAGCAGCCACACGCTGCAGACGACCAGAATGGTTCCGAGCATGAGGAAAGCCGCACGGAGCAGCCCGCGCGTCAGAAGCGGCGCATGAGGCTTGCCCGTCGGATCGCACAGCCAGTCCCAGTCACGGATCGCACCGATGATGCAGAGGCTTCCGAACAGCAGGCATATGACGTCGTTCCATTCTACGAACAGTTTCTCGACAAAGGCGTTCACGACCCGCTCTCTTGATTTGATGACGACGGGCATTTGACGATTGAGCCGGACTTGTCAATGCAGAACCAGTCGCCGTCCTCCCATCGATGATATTCTCCTTCCGACCCGGGCACTGCCGCAGGATGACCGCTCAAGGTCACCCTGGCAACGCCGTTCGCAAAAGGCAGACCAAAGGCAAATCGGGGCGCGATGCGAACGACGCCGTATGCATCGGCATAGCCGATGCGACCGTGGTCATCCACGACTCGACAGAGCCCGTCGGAGACGGGGTCGGGGCCATTGTCGAAGACAAACGGCGCGACCGCCCCCGCGAGTAGAAGCCATGCCCATTGCCGGACCTTCATGACGCGCCCTCCTTTGTCCGCAGATATACAGCTAATCCCACCAGAAACACCAGATTTTGGACTGCCGGAGCGTATCCGCGAGCGCCCCGACGGACTCATGATTCTGATCCATGTCGGGACAGAACGCATACTGCTCGAGTGCAGTCTGCACGGCAAGCTCCCGGCCGATCGGTTTCGGAAGCGCGAAGTCGAGCTCGTCATGAGTCATGACGGCGGGCACGGCACCGAATTGTTCGAACCAGTACCTGGCGACCGCCATGAGCTGCGGCGTATCCGGACAGTCATTCCAGTTGCCGAACGGCAGATGGGCAAACACCTCCCAAGGATGCCGGACCGGAATTCTCGCGAGGATGACCGGATGCGTCATGTCCGTCTCGCTGTTCCAATATCCGGAGAACCGATGGTTGTTGAAGCCGCCCTCCATGCGGCCGACGACTTCCGTGTCCCAATCCTTGGAATCGTCCTCCGCTTCTGCGCGGCGCTCTGCCATGCCGTCCTCCAGAACCATCCTGCCGTCGGGCAGGGGTGCGGCGAGCTGCGATTGCCGGTAGGCGGCTACCGCATCCGGATCAAAGGCATGATCGTCATCTCCCTCATGAGCCGGATCGGAATTGAGCATGAGGCATTCCCAGAGTGTTTCGTCGACTGCAATGAGCATGGGAACGAATCCTTCGTGCGCTGCATTTTTCCCGGCATACTCGTAAGCGCACATGATCGGATCATCGTCCGCCATCGACGGGAAATAGGTGCACTCGCAGTCGAGATACGCCATCAGCGCCTCGGCCGTTTCGGAAGGCGCAAGCGTCGAGTCGTCAAAGCGCTGTCCGGCCCAATTCTCGTACCGCCGCTCGATGATCCGGGCCATTTCTCGATAATAGTCTTCATCAAACGGAAGGAACAGATACGCTTCGTCCTGAATCTCATCCGAAAAGTTCCTCTCCACGCCTATTCTGGAAACGGCATGGATGTCGACATCCATCGTATAGTGCGGCGTGTACTCGTGAAGGGCACCGTAGTAGTAGCAGGCAAAGTCCGCGCCGCGCTCGTTGAAGATTGAAGCATGCAGTTCGCCCTTGAGCTTGTCTCGGAGCCATTCGCGCAGGCACGCCTCGGCCGGATTCGTCCTCACGGCCTCAACAATATCGGGCCAGCGTCTGCAGAATGACTCGCTCATGAGGTCGTGCTCGATGCACCAGCGCAGATAAATCGCCAGATGACTGAAGGCATTGAGTTCGTCGACAGGGAGACACTTCTCACGAATGCTCTCCAGATGAGGAGCGGCCTCGTCGAGCAGAATCTCATTCTGCTCGAAGGACACCTTGAGCGTCGGTTGGTCCGGAAGCGCCACGCCCGGACTGCGGGTGATGCGATGCCTGTCGCCTTGGGAAAAGCCGATCGTCTCGCCATCATTGAGAGTGACGTCCGAACCGATCACATAGCCCGCCAGACTGACAAGAAATTCCCTGACCGCCAGCGGATCAGCATCCGCATCGAGCACCTCCAGCTCCTCCTTGCCGAAGACGTCCATGCCGTAGGTATACCCGCAGACGCCGCCTTCTCTTCGATGGAGCCCGAACCAAATCCAGTTGTTGAGCGGGAGTTCGCCTTCCTTCATGACGCCCGCCATGTCGGCATAAAACGACGGCTCAAAGACAACGCCCGACGTGTATACGCCGAGGACACCCGGTTGACGACAGCAGGCGGCAGCGAGCTTCACGAAGAACTGCCCGCGCAGACGTACGTCCGTCTCCTTTCCCAGCACGGTTACCATGATGTGGGCGGCATGGCTTTGTGCGGCTTTGACGGCATCGGGCCACATGTAGTTGTTTTCGGCATTGTCCTCCGCCTCTCCCCCCGGCACCGGGCCGTGCATCAGGCTCACTGCGGCGATCATGTCGCCCGCCTCGAACACCAGCGAATCCCCGTTGTCCTTCCTGTCGTCCTTGTCCTCCTCGGGAACGTCGATGTCCCATTCGGCCTTCAGATCGGCGATCAGCCTGCCCTTGTCCCAATGCGCCTTCTCAAGCAGCACGAAGCCGAGGAAGACGCCCTTCCTGTCAACGGGCTTCCCGTCGTTCTTACAACGGGCCTCAACCGCTTTTTCACATTCGCGGATGACGCACGGCGCATCCTCATCCTCAGGATCGAGCTGAGCCCAGGTTCTGGCATAAGGAATGGCCTTTTCCTCCTCTCCCGTCAGGTACTGGTAGCCGTAGGCCATGCGCATGTGCCACTCCGCCCTGTCGAGGCCTTCCTCGCGGACCGATTCCAGTACGCCGATGGCGCGCCTCAGGGCTTCCCGAGCCTTGTCACGCGGACAGCCGTACTGCCCGTCGCCGAGAACCGCATAGTTCTCGAGCGCACGCGCCAGAGCATAGGCATGCCGGTAGTCCCGATATTGCGTTGGAACGCCATCGAGCGCACGAATGCAGCGCGTGTATTCGTCATCGTCATTCCATTTTTGAATCCGGGCATGGAAGGCCTCCGCCGTCTCGGGACGATAGTCGAGCGGTTCATCATCGTCATCCTCGCCGGCATCCGCCCGATCGTCGGGAGACTTGAGCGGAACGGATCCCACTTCGCGGCGAAAGACGTGAAAGCTCGCCGCCGGCACGTCCGATGCCTCAAGAAACGCCCGGGCTTCGAACAACACGGGCTGCAGATCCCAGGCCATGAAGTCGACATAGCCGAAATGCACGCCGGTAGCGCCGCCGACCATCCTGACGACATCGGGACCGCACGCCTTTTCGAGCTGCGCCTCCAGCGCATCACGGAAGGCAAAGATCCCCTGCGTCCGGTTCTCACCCGTAAAGCCAGCGAGCGAAAAGGCAATGAAACCCGCCGTCACGCCATCGGAATGAAGTGCATCCATCGTCTCATCGTCCGCACTCATATAGCCATTGATGAGAGGCGGGCAGGCCGTGGAACCGGCGATGACGTCAAGACGCCAGTCGGCGTCGGGGTCCGGATCAGGCTCGCGCGTGTAGCCGACATAACTGTTCTCAAGCAGCGTCTCGGCGTCGAGCGCCAGGTCCTTGCCGAGCTCCCGCAGTTTGTCCGGCAGATCGCTCAGAAGAAAACCCGGCACCGCCCTGGGCGCATCAAGGAGCTCGAAGTCGTTGATCCAGCGCATGTGCGGAATTTCGCCAAGCAGCTGGTCGGTGAGCGTCGTGAGCATCCACCAGGCACGTCCCTCCTCCTTTGCCTTCAGATCCGCAAGCCTGGCGCAGAAGACGGAGAGCTTGAACGCATCGTCGTCGGGCTCAAGCCAGGCCTGCACGTCTTCACCGCCGATCCTGACGCCGCCGGCATGAAGCTCATTGCCCGACGTCCCACGACGACCAAGCGTGATCTCCCAGTGCCTCAGGACGGATGCGGGCGCATGGCTTCGGAAGTAGACGAGCTCGAAGAGCTTCATCCGGTTGCCTTCAGGCGTCAGAATGAGCTCATGCTTGACGCCATTGAAGCCGACCTCGAACGAAACGTCCTCAAACGCAAGCCGGAGAATGCGCTCGATGCGATCGACGATCTCTTCGCCTCTCTCATGCGTCTTGTCAGCATCCATCATGGCGCGGATCTCCGCCTCCTCGCCTTCGAAGGCCGTCCAGGCCTTCTGCGTGCGCTCCCTGAAGGGAACCCGGAAGAACGGCAACGTCACGCGCTTGAGACAGTCCTCCATGAATTCTTTGGCATCCTCGTCCTCGGGTTTGGCTTCGTGCGCCCGTCGGAACCGTGAAAGCGCGCGCCCTTCCTGGTCGAGATAGTAGTAGGCATAGCCCAGGCGGAAGTTCCACAGATAGGTTGCACCAAGTGCCTCCTCGAGCGGCTCAAGAAGCTCAATCGCCCGGTGGAGCATGCGGCGCCCTTCGGGCGTGTTCGGATCCGCCTCGTTGTTGTAGGCGCGAGCCAACTCGCTTGCAAGTTCCGGCGTTCGTCCGTCTTCTCCGAGCGCTTCAAGCGCCTCGATGATTTTGGGAAACTGTCCGGCTTCGTGCCATTTCTGGCATTTTTCGAGTAGCGTCATGCTCCCTCCCGGCAATAAGCGGCAATTTGGTCGTTCAGGCGAACGTTCTCCGGACATGAGCAGTACTTGACGGGCGCATTTGCGAGACCGCTTCCCGGAGATGGTCGCAACATTCCTCGCACTGCGGATAGCCAACACGTCAATTTACGAAGAGGCAATGGCAGACAAGGCGAATCGCATTCTTGTTTCCTTTTACCACAGTGTCTTTTTCTGCCGCAAGGCAAGGCTAACCCGAATTCCGTGTTCAGAAAAGCCTGTCTTTTTGCCTCGCCGAAGGTTGTGCAGTATTTCCACACTCGTCACGACAGCGGCGGGCATGCTCAGCGAAAGCACAGTCCGGCAGTCCGTGCACATGGTTTCAGACTGGATTCCCGTCTGGTTACCAGGCGTCCTCGCCCGAAACCACTCACTCAAACTCGAGCTCTTCATTGACGGCCTGAGTTGGACCTGAAAATCCCGGCGACTCTCAGTTTTCTCCCGTTGTTGAACGAAACAGATGTTTCGCACTGCTGAGAAAGCAGCAGGCCATCGGAAGCACGCGCCTTTTCATGATTTCCGCCCATGCATCATCGTTCAAGCCTACCAGCCGGACCTGAATTCCCGCGCTGACGACGCTCGAAAAGTAGCCGAAGACCAACCGCAGCTTCTCGACATGATGATGTCGTTTCGGATTTCTCAAGTCCTCCCACCTACACTTCCGTCCTCGCCAGTACAAGCCGCGCAGAACGTCTTTTCATAGGTCCTCCCACTTCCTCCCAATCAGGCGACTTTCTCGTGACGGGAGCAACCCGAACGGCTTTCTCAAGCCGATGTGTTGTAAAAACACCTCAGAAGCCCAACTGTTTCCCCAATTTTGTTGCCACTTTAATGCGGATACGGGTTTTCCCTACCCCCCCCTTCCAAAGATTTTCTATCGTTGAAACAACTCTTCCAATTTCTTTCAACAAAAATTCTCGGAGGAAACATGCAAAAGACTGTAATCGCGTGCTGTGTCGGCGCGCTTTTCGCTGCAGGGACAGCCGCAGCGGCGACCCATGAACAGGACGGCAAGACTGGCATCGCCGGTGAAGGTTCCGCCCTCACCGTCAACACTCAGACTCAAAACGTCACGGATAAGAGCCAGCTCATCGGCGGTTGGTGGCATTACACGGATTTGGTTACCGCTGAGACCGATCTCAATCATGCAGGTTCCACGAGCGACCTGACCGTTGATCTCACCAACGAAAAACAGGTCGATGAAATCGTGGGCGGGAACTACATCAAGCAGCCCACGGGCCTCGCCGACAAGACGCATGAAGCCACCATCGGCGACACGAAGCTGACCGTCAAGGCCGTCAAGACTGAATACATCGTCGCCGGCAGCAAGGCGAACAATATGGGCAAAGGCTCCATCGTCAACGGAAACACGACGCTCGTTATTGAAGACGTGTTCATTGAGTACGCAGCCGACCCGTCCAAGGGCGCCGTGGTAGGCGGAAACTACATCAAGGCCTCAAGTCCCAGCGCCGGCATGGTCTCCCAAACGAACTCCACTGTCGGCGACACCTCCGTCACCATCAACGGCGGAACCGTCAAGGGCTCCGTCTACGGCAGCAGCTTCGCCGAAAACTATACTCACGTGGATACGCCCGACATGCAGCTCAAGCTCACGACCGGCAACTCCTCCCTGCAGATCAATGGCGGCACGTACAACGGCCATGTCGTGGCCGGCAGCGGCGTCACGGGACAGGGAACTTCCTCCACGGCTCAATCCGCCGCCGTTACGATCAATGCAGCCAAGAACAAGACCGTCACCCTCGGGAACAATAGCATTCTCATTGGCGGCGACTACCTCGCCAACCGCGGCAAGTCCGAGATTGAAGGCAACACCTCCGTCACCGTGACGGGTGAAGGCACAATCACGCTCGGCAAGGGCATCGTCGGCGGCAGCTATGTTGCCGAAAACAAGAGGGGCACTGGTGGAAAGTACACGGCCTCCGAAATCAAGGGCACAACCAACATCCTCGTTGACGCCGCCAACGTCACGGTGAAGGACGAAGTCATCGGCGGCACGTATCTGCGCCAGACCGTCCAGGACACTGACAAAGACAGCTTCGTTTCCGCCACGGTCGGCAGCACGAATCTCATCCTCAAGGCCGGCACCTTCAAGTCCAACGTCATCGCCGGCGGCAAGTCCAACGACTTCACGGGCAGTCTCTCGAACGACGTTCTCGGCGACACCTCGCTCACCATCACGGGCGGCACCTATGAAGCCGCAGTGCTCGGCGGCGGCTCCGCCAAGGCGGGCCAGGGTGACGCATCCAACAAGCGCGACGTCTCCGCCGACGTCATGGGCACGGCCCGCGTGAACGTCACGGGCGGCACGCTCAACGGCATCGTCGGCGGCGGCCTGAGCTATTTGTACACCAGCTCTGCACTGACCGACGCCGTTGTGACGACCCACGTTGAAAATGTGGCAGCCAATATTACTGGCGGCACGATCAACACCATGGATCACAACAGCGGTCTTGACGACTTCGGGATTCCGGCCTCCGTCGTGGGGGGGCGGCGTGGCATATTCCAAGAGTACGGTAACCACCAACAAGGTGGAAGCCACCGTTGGAAACGTCGACATGACGATCGCAGGCAAGGGCGTCAAGCTCTCCGGCGACATCTACGCCGGCGGCTTTGCCCATGGCGCCAAGACTGCTGCCTCCGTCAACAGCACCCGTCTCACGATCGCCGACGCCACGCTCGGTGCTGCGGACTCTCAAGTCAACGTCTTTGCCGGCGGCTACGCCGCACAGGGCGCGACCTCCACGGTCAAGACCTCCGAGGTGACGATCGCCAACTCGAAGATCTTCGGCAACGTCTACGGCGGCGGCAACAAGGCCGACGCACAGAGCAACGTCACGGTCGAAAGCTCCGTCATCACGCTTGACGGCGCCGATGTCACTGGTACCGTTTCGACCGAATCCTTCGAGCCCTCCGTTAACGCAGCGCTCATGCGCCTCGCCGAAGCCGACACGGGCGCGGGTGATGCTGAAGCGAACAAGACCCAGCGCACGATCAACCTCATCAACTCCAAGATGGGCACGCTCCAGATTTCGGCCAAGCAGGACACGGAAACGTCTCTTTATCTTGAAGGCAGCAACACCGTCGGCGCGATCACGGGCGGCAAGGCCTCTGAAATCGTCTTCGACGGCACCGGCACGCCCGCCGGCGAGGCGATCCTGACGCTCACGAAGGAAGGCGCCTCGTTCGACATGTCCGGCGACAAGGACATCGTCGCCAGGAACGTCGCTTCGGGCACGCTCCTCGTTGACGGCAAGTACAAGACGGCCGCCGAAACCACGGTGACCCTCGAGAACGCCTTCGGCGACGTGGTCTACGACCTCGGCAAGGATGCCATCGACAGCGCCGACCTGCTCCTCACCGACGCGGGCATCGTGATCGGCACGGGCGACACTGCCCAGACGATCGGCGCCTCTTCCGTGAAGGTCTCCGAGAGCTCGAAGACGCTCGCCGAAGCCCAGCTCGGCTCCGTCGCCTTCGTGACGCAGGGTGCCGAATTCGTCGCCGACGAAGGCATGCGCTCGATCCGCGCCGCCGCGAAGGAAGGCTCGTTCACGGCCTTCGGCGCGATGGCCGGCGGCTACAACCGCTACGAAACGGGCTCGCATGTTGACGTCGAGGGCTTCTCGCTTGCCGTCGGTACGGCCGGCCGCATCAACAACCTGACGCTCGCAGGCTTCGTTGAAGCCGGCTGGGCCTCGTCCGAATCGCACGTCGCCTCCACCGAAGCCGACGCCGACCACGACTACTACGGCGTGGGCGCCGCGATGCGCTATGACTTCCAGTCGCCCTTCTACCTCGACGGCGCCGTCCGCCTCGGCCAGATCTCGACCGAATTCGACGGCTCCTACGGCACGGGCACCGCGAAGTACGACGCCGACGGCCTCTATGCGACGGCTCACATCGGCGCGGGCTACGTCTTTGACTTGACGCCCGACGTCAAGCTCGACGCCTACGGCCGCTACCTCCTCTCCTATGTCGAGGGCGACGACGTCACGCTCGAAAGCGATGCGAAGGAACGCTTCTCCATGGACGACACGACGACCCATGCGGTCCGCCTCGGCGCTCGTCTTGAAGGCGCCTTCCAGACCTTCGACTGGTACGCCG
>OFMS01001949.1_pt1 | contig 11883 bp, 9 predicted proteins | sample 1541871 | NCBI WGS metagenome assembly OFMS01 (sample SAMN04209251, study PRJEB22552) | human gut metagenome | biome: gut; material: feces | host: Homo sapiens | place: USA: Oklahoma
ATGCCGTCGACCTTCGTGGCCTTGATCACGATCTCGGCGCCGATTTCGGCGCCGCGCAGGGCGGCCGTCGTGTCGGTCGTCATGAAGGGGTTGCCCGTGCCGGCGGCGAAGATCACCACGCGGCCGAGACGAAGATGACGGAGGGCCTTGCCGCGGATGTACGGCTCGGCAACCTGCTCGATGTTGAGGGCGGACTGAACGCGAGCCTCGACGCCGTTGTTGCGGCAGGCGTCCTGAAGGGCCATGGCGTTCATGACCGTGGCGAGCATGCCCATGTAGTCGCCCGTGGCGCGGTCCATGCCGGTGGCGCCGAGTGCGACGCCGCGAAAGATGTTTCCACCGCCCACGACGATGCCGACCTGAACGCCGAGCTCGACGACGCTCTTGATTTCCTCAACCATGCGGGCAAGAACCGTACGGTTGATGCCGAAGCTGTCTTCGCCCATCAGGGCCTCGCCGGAAAGTTTGAGAAGAATGCGCTTGTAGGCGGGCTTGGCCGCCGTTTCCGCCGTCTGATCCATGTCGTCACTCCGAAAGTCAAACTGTAATTTGTGCTGTCAATCATGCCTGCAGGGCGTCGAAAGGTACGTCCCGTAGGCAAAATTACCTAATTATAAGCTAGCCCGATTTTTACGCAAACAATATTTTCAGAGGCCCTGACGAGACTCAGACAAAGCCTGCGGGACACTGCCCACGAGCCGTTTCGGCACGGTTTGTGCTTGCTTGACCACCATGAAAAAACGGGATGTCCCGCAACAGGGCATCCCGTTTTCACTTGAGGCTGAATCAGCCGCTTGGGCTGATTCGTGCACGCGTCAGATTAGGCCTTGGCGGCGGCAACCTGGGCGGCGACTTCAGCAACGAAGTCGTCAACGCGCTTTTCGATGCCTTCACCAACGACGAAGAGCGTGTAGCCGCCGATCTGGGCGCCGGCAGCCTTCACGAGTTCGCCGACGGACTTCTTGTCGTCCTTGACGAACGGCTGGTTGACGAGCGTGACTTCCTTGAGGAACTTCTTGACCGTACCTTCGGCGATGCGTTCGAGCATGGCTTCCGGCTTGCCGGCTTCGCGGGCCTTTTCGATGGCGATGCGGCGTTCGGCTTCGATCTGGGCCTGGTCAACGCCGGTCTCGTCGAGAGCCTTCGGCTTGGCGGCGGCGATGTGCATGGCCACGTCGTGGGAGAGTTCGGCATTGCCGCCGATCACGTCGACGATGACGCCGATCTTGGAGCCGTGGATGTAGGAGTTGAGCTCGCCCTTGGCTTCAACGCGCGTGAAGCGGCGGAACGTCATGTTTTCGCCGATCTTGCCAACGAGGCCCTTGCGGACTTCTTCAAGCGTGGCATCGCCGATCTTGCAGGCGGCGAGGGCTTCGATGTCGGCCGGGTTCTGTTCGGCAACGGCGCGGACGGCGTCAGCAGCCATCTGCAGGAATTCCGGGTTCTTGGCAACGAAGTCCGTTTCGGAGTTGACTTCGAGGATGGCGCCGAGCTTGCGATCGTCGGAAAGGTAGACAGCGACGACGCCTTCGGCAGCGATGCGGGCGGCGGCCTTCGTGGCCTTGTTGCCGAGCTTGACGCGAAGGATTTCCTCAGCCTTGGCCATGTCGCCGTCAGCTTCCGTGAGGGCCTTCTTGCATTCCATCATCGGGGCGTCCGTCTTGACGCGCAGTTCCTTGACCATCGCGGCGGTAATAGCAGCCATGTTCACTCTCCTAGAGTATCAGTAGAAAATTTTAGAATTCAGAATCACGAAAAAAAGGGGGTGACATGATGTCGCCCCCTTTCTTCAGCCGGAGACCTGAGGGGCAGAAGTAATTCGGCCTGCCAGAGGCTCCTGCTTAAGGACAGAGTCGCGGTTCTCTGCGAACGGTCGACATTGTAATGTATGTCGACCGCCGGTGCAGGGAATCCGCTTCAACCGAAATTAGGCAGCGGGCTGTTCTTCGGCTTCAGCAGCCACTTCGACGAACTCTTCGTCAGCGGCGGCTTCAACGATTTCCGTCTGGCTGTCGGCACGGCCGGCCAGAACGGCGTCAGCGATGCCGCGGGCGTAGATGGCGACAGCCTTGGAGGAGTCGTCATTGCCCGGAACAACGTAGTCAACGCCATCCGGAGAGTGGTTCGTGTCGACGATGCCGATGACCGGGATGCCAAGCTTGTTGGCTTCCTGGATGGCGATCTTGTGGTAGCCGACGTCAACGATGAAGAGAGCGTCCGGAAGAGCGGACATTTCCTTGATGCCACCGATGGACTTGTTGAGCTTTTCAACGTTGCGCTGGAAGTCGAGGGCTTCCTTCTTCGTCAGGTTGGCAGCAGAGCCGTCTTCGAGCTGCTGCTCCATGTCCTTGAGACGCTTGATCGTGCCGCGCACCGTCTTGAAGTTGGTGAGCGTACCGCCGAGCCAGCGCTGGTCAACCCAGCAGCTGCCGCAACGCTGGGCTTCGGCGGCGATGATTTCGCGACCGCCGCGCTTGGCGTCGACGAAGAGGATCTTGCCGCCCTGAGCGGAGAGCTGGCGGGCGAACTTGCAGGCTTCTTCGAACTTGGCAACCGTCTTTTCGAGGTTGATGATGTGAATCTTGTTGCGGGCGCCAAAGATGTACTGACCCATCTTCGGGTTCCAGAAACGGGTCTGGTGACCGAAATGGCAACCAGCTTCAAGCATTTCACGCATGCTGACCATGATTAATTCTCCAAGGTTTAGAGTCTGACACGTCCTGATAAGTTGAGCGCAGGACAAGCCTGCACAGCACCTCGGAACAGAACGTGCGCTGATTTCACCCGGGACCGACCAAGGTTCACCGGGCAGGATGAAAAACTCCGGGGCACGAGGCTCCGGATCTGAAAGCGCACGATTATACGTGAGGGTTGAACGGCGTTGCAAGCGTCGCGGGCAATTTTCTTCGGTCCATCACGCGCCTCCCGTCCGCCCTCGGGGCGTCCGCCTGCAGTTGCCCCCGTCGAATTGGTGTACTATCGCCGATAAGGACCGCCCGCCGCCCCGATAGCAGGGACCGCCTGCGGTCATGCAGCACTATTAAACAGCAACAAATTCCGCACATCATGGCCATCCACATCAAAACGCCGGAGGAGATTGCGGGCCTGCGCATCGCCGGCCGCCTCGCCTCCGAACTTCTCGACTACCTGACGCCCTTCGTCAAGCCGGGCATCACCACGGGCGAACTCGACAAGCTCGCCTACGACTACACGGTCAACGTCCAGAAGTGCATCCCCGCCTGCCTCGGCTACCAGCCCGAAGGCATGACGCCGTATCCCGCCACCACCTGCATCTCGATCAACCACGTGGTCTGCCACGGCATTCCGGGTGAAAAGAAGCTCAAGCACGGCGACATCGTCAACATCGACGTCACGAGCATCAAGGACGGCTTCCACGGCGACACGTCCCGCATGTTCGTCGTCGGCAAGCCGACCATCGCGGGCAAGCGCCTCTGCGACCTCGCCTTCAAGACGATGTGGGCGGGCATCGAGGCCGTGCGTCCTGGCGGCACGTTCAACGACATCGGCGTCGCCTGTCAGGCCTTCGCCGACAAGAACGGCATCTCCGTCGTGCGCGACTACGGCGGCCACGGCATCGGCCGCGGCTTCCACGAGGAGCCCCACGTCCACCACTTCCCGATCAACCACCCGACACCGAAGTTCGTCCCGGGCATGGTCTTCACGATCGAACCCATGGTGAACGCCGGCCGCTACGGCGTCACGATGCTCGGCGACGGCTGGACCGTCGTCACGCGCGACCGCTCGCTCTCCGCACAGTGGGAGCACATGGTCCTCGTCACCGAAACGGGCTACGACATCCTGACGTGCTCCGCGGGCACACCCGAGCCGCCCGACTTCGTCAAGGGCTGGAAGAAGCCCGAGGGCCTCTGAGCCTAAAACCTCCGCAGGCCGTCTCCGACGGCCTGCACCGCATCCTGAACGGCCCAGTCCGCGCAGGAGCCCCGCCCCCGTGGGAGTTTCCGCATGCCCGCAGAACCCGCCGCATACAGGCCGGTCATCGTAATCCCGGTCTACAACCATCCCGCCACGATGGAGGACGTCGTCAGACGCCTGCTCTCCACGGGCACTCCCGTCCTTCTCGTCGACGACGCCTCCGACCCGCCCGCGCAGGAAGCCTGCGAACGATGCAGGGCCATGGGCGCCGACCTCGTCCGCCGTCAGTCGACGGGCGGCAGGGGCGCCTCCATCCTCACGGGCTTCAAGGCCGCAAGGCAGGCGGGCTTCACGCACGCGCTCGTCTTCGACGCAGGCGGCAGGCATGATCCCGCCGCCGTCGGCAGCTTTCTCGAACTCTCCCGCAAGCATCCCAACGACCTCGTCTGCGGCTATGCCCGCACGTCGAGCGCCTATCCCGCCCGCGCACGTCTCGCACGCCGCATGGCCGACGCAGGTGCATGTCTGGCCGCACTCAGTCTTGCGCCCAAGGACGTCATGTGCCGCCTGCGCGTCTACCCGCTCGCCGCCGTCTCGCAGCTCTCCGCCTGCATCGGACTCGGCAGACGCGCCGAATTCGAATTCGAGTCACTCGTGCGCCTCATGTGGATGGGACTTCGCCTGCGCGAGCTTCCCGTCGATCCCAGACCGCCCGCCGACGGCGTCTCCCACTACCAGCCCGTGCGCGACACGCTCCGCATCGCAGGCATGAGCGCCAAGCTCTTCATCATCATGCTCACGAGGCTCCCCGCCGTGCTGATCTCCCGTTCCACGGGCTGGTCGCCCGCCCCGGGACTCGGCTCCGAGCACCCTCAAGCACATCCGTCCAGGAGTCCATCCGATGACCGCTCCCGAACCTGACGCCGCAGGCGCACCCGCCCCCACCATCCGCGAGGTCTTCGACCGCGAACGCGAGCGGCTCGCTCGCGAATGGGAGGCCAAGCACGACAGCGAGGCCTATCTAAGAGCCCACACGAGCGTGCTCGACACGGCGGTTCTCGCCATGCTCGCCGAGAGCGGCCTGCCCGCCGACCGCATTGCGGTGGCGGCCGTGGGCGGCTACGGCCGCGGCGAGCTCTATCCCTATTCCGACATCGACCTTCTCGTCCTCACGGACGAGTCCGTCAAGGAGGACGAGTCCTGTCAGACGGCCCTCGCCACCTTCACGACCAGACTCTGGGAGCTCGGTCTCACGGTCGGCGCATCGGTGCGCAGTACCTCTGAATTTCTCTCCGAGGCCGCCGAGGACGTCTCAATAGCGACCACGTATCTCGAAAGCCGCTGCCTCTGGGGCAACGGCAGACTCTACGCCCAGGCGAGAATGCACTTCGCGCAGACGCTTGACCCCAGGCGCTTCTTCCGCGACAAGATGCTTGAACTTGCCCGACGCCATCAGAAGTTCGAGGACACGCCCTATTCGCTCGAGCCCAACATCAAGGAGAGCCCCGGAGGCCTTCGCGACCTGCAGGTCTTTCTCTGGTGCGCCCAGGCCGCAGGCATTGCACAGTCCGTCTCCGACATGGCCTCCGCAGGCCTCATCACCGAGCGCGAGATGCATACGCTCGTCGCCTGCGAACACCATCTCGAGTCGCTTCGCATCACGCTGCATCTGCTCACACACCGTCCGGAAAACCGTCTGCTCTTCGACGTGCAGGAGGCGCTTGCGAGCGCACTCGGCTACAGCGCCACGGCACAGCTGAGGCCCTCCGAGGCTTTGATGAAGCGCTACTACCTCAATGCCAAGGCCGTCGTGCAGATGTCAGTCATTCAGCTTCAGGCAATCGCCGACCGTCTGTTCGGCAGCTACGACAACGTGCCCGCCGTCAGGCTCGAGGCCGCGTTCGTCGCTCGCGGAGACGAGATGGACATCGCCGGAGACGACGTCTTCAGGACCGATCCCAACGCGATGCTGAGGCTCTTCTACGTCTACCATTCGCATCCCGAGCTCACTCGCCTCTCAACGCGCCTGCTGCGCGCACTCTGGCACGCCGCCCCGACGATCGACGACGCCTTCCGGCACGATCTGATCAATCAGGCGACCTTCCTCGACATCCTCAGGATGCCCAAGGGAACCTACCACTCGCTCAAGCTCATGAACACGTGGGGCGTGCTCGGACGCTTCCTGCCGCCCTTCAGGCACATCGTGGGACAGATGCAGCACGACCTCTACCACATCTTCACGGTCGACCAGCACACGCTCAGGACAGTGCGCAACATCCGCCGCTTCGCGCGCAGTGAATTCGGGCACGAGTATCCTCTCTGCTCCCAGATCATGGGCGAGATTCCCGACAACTGGCGTCTGGCGCTCGCAGGCCTCTACCATGACATCGGAAAGGGACTCGGCGGCCACCATGAGATCATCGGCGCCGAAAAGGTCACGGCCTTCTGCCGCGCCTTCGGGCTCGACGATTCAACGACAGACTTCATCGCCTTCCTCGTGAGGGAGCACCTCACGATGAGCCTTACGGCCCAGAAGCGCGACATCTCCGACCCCGAGGTCGTGCGCAGATTCGCGGACGTCGTCAAGACCAAGACGCGACTCGACGCCCTTTACCTTCTCACCGTCGCCGACATCCGTGCGACGAGCCCCAAGGTCTGGTCGCCCTGGAAGGCCCAGCTTCTCGAAACGCTCTATCACTCGACCCTCGCCATGCTGCAGGGCGAGGACACAGCCGTTTCGACCGAACACACGCAGGCCGAACGCAAGACCCGAGCGCTCAAAATTCTCGGCGACACGGTTCCTGATCAGGTCCGAGAGGCCTTCTGGCGCGAGCTCAACGTCGTCTACTTCATGCGCCACACGCCCGAGGAAATCGCCTGGCACACTGCATCGCTCGCCGAGCGCATGCACACGACAGAACCCGTCGTCGAAGTCAGAAGAAGCGAGCGCATGGGCGGCATCCTAATCCTTCTCTACCTCCCCGACCGCAAGGACCTCTTCCTGAGAGCCGTAGCGGCGATCGGCAAGTGCAGCCTTTCGGTCGTCGATGCGCGCGTGCACACGACCCGCCACGGTTGGGCGCTGGACACCTTCCTCGTCACCGACCGCTACGAGCGGGAGGACGAGGAAGCGCTCTCCAGAAAGATCACCCGGGAGATGATGAAGCTCCTCACGGGCGACGGCCCTCTTCCGCCCGCCCCGAAGGGCAAGCTCTCCAGACGCTCCCGCCACTTCCCGACCCGCACGGTCGTGACGACGCTGCCCGACGAAAGCGGCCGGGCCTGGATCCTCAACATCATCTGCACGGACAGGCCGGGCCTGCTCTACAGCATCTCCGAAGTGCTGGCCCAATACCGCATCAACCTGCAGACGGCCCGCATCGCCACGCTCGGCGAGAGAGCCGAAGACGTCTTCCTCATCGACGGCCCCGTGCTCTCCGACGACGAGACGCTCCTTGAGGTCGAAGCGAAGCTCGTTGAGGCAGTGGCACCGCCGAAATAAAAGAAGAAGCACTCGCGCCATGAAAAAGCCGCCCGCAGTCACACGCTGCCGGGCGGCTTTGCCTTTGCTGCCTGAGGAGAGACTCAATCTCCCTGCAAGGCGGGACGGACAGGAAGTGCGGAGGGCGCTTCCTGAGTCTGACTTCCACCCTTCATTCTGAAGGGCACAAGACGGAAGAGGCGCGTCTTTTCCGAAATCCAACGTGCGAGGAGCGCGAAGAGGAAGACTTCCGTCATGAAGCCGAAGAAGGCAACATAGGCGAACCAGACGTTCTGCGTCTCGTTGACGATCGGAATGATGAGCCATCGCAGATCGCCGTGAACGATGTAGATGAACATCGAGAGGCCGCCCGTCCAGACGAGGAACCTCGAGGCCGAGAGCTTCTCCCGGAAGATGCCGTAAAGAAGGAAGGCAACCGTCACGACCGAGAGGAAGCTCAGGTGGAAGAACTCGGGATCGACGAAAGTGAGCGGCAGCACGGCGGCAAGCCCGAAGACGACGGTCGCGGGAATGCGGCGGCCTGCGGCAAGCCATGCGCCGAGAAGGAAGAGCGGCAGCTGGCCCAGAGGCGTTGCATAGACGAGGACGCCTGCGTCCAGAAGCGGCTGGTAGAAGGCGTAGGCGCCCGTCATCGAAAGGAGCGCGACGCCCGCAGCGCCCCAGGCGCTGCCCGTGGCAAGCCTATAGACAAACGGGAAGAGCAGATAACACTGCACGATGAGCGCCATGAACCACCAGACGGTCACGAAGTAGCCGAAATCGCTTGGGCGGAGATTTTCGGTGAAGGTGAGGAAGACGAGGTACTTCCTGAAGAACTCCGCGTCGGGCAGGCCGCCGTAGGCCATCAGCTTGTAGAGGATGAGGACGGAGACGCCAACGACCGTGAGAAGCATGATCTTGGCAATCTGGTTGCCCGCCATGCGGAAGAGATCGGCCGTCGAAATACCGCCCTGCCTCGAGGCGATGCCGAGCGCCTTCTTCATGAGGCCGTAGCCGGAAAGAAGGATGAAGACGTGCACGCCGTAGTGCCCGAAGAAGGAGACGAGCGGGTGGAAGGCGTCAAGGGGATTGGCGGCAATCTGCTCGACCGTGTTTCGGAAGGTCGCCTCTCCAAAGGCCATCTCGTTTTCGCCAGGGAAGGGCTTGACCTGATGGAAGAAGTTGTGCGCGGCGATGAGGAGGATGGCCAGTGCCTTGAGGACGGCGGAGTCGTTTCTGGTAAGCTCCGCGCCGCCAAAGACCGATCGCTCGTAGAGATGAGTGAGCCTTTGCATGTCGCGTATCCGGTGAGTCCGGCACGAAGCCGGGCGTTGAGGGGCCGGAGCATGGCTCCGGTCGGACGGACGACGATTCCGGCAAGAGGACGTCGGAAGACCGGCGTCTGGAAGGGACATCCGCTCACCGCAGCCTTCGCCCGATGCCTCATTATGTCGGTGACACACCGCGTCACGGCTCCCCTTTTTGACACTGCATCGGACTTTGCGTTTGGCAACAACCTCCAAACATTTATTTACGACACCTTCCTCGAACCCACTGTCCCGCAGGCGAAGAGAAAAGGATACGAAAAGGCGGACGAAAAAAGGGGAGGAGGCTCCTAGAACCTTCTCCCCTGCAGCGAAAGGCGCCTTTGCAACGTCAGGACTGAGGATCCTGCGGTGTCTCGACAGCCTTTTTCTTCTGCCTATGGTGACGGGCACGGCGCGTGGAGACGCCGATGTTCCCCACGTTCACCTTCGGGATGTCCTCGACGCCCTTGCCGCCGAGCTCGCGGATCTGCTCGCTCAGCTTCTCGATGACGGCGTTCTGCTCGTGCGTCACGCGCACGAGCTCCTTGATGGCGACGGAGTACGGGTCGTCGCTCTTTTCAACGGCGTAGGCCTCGAAGCGCTTCGCTTCGTCGGGCTTGTTCTCGCCCGCCTGGCGGCCGGGCACGCCCACGATGGTTGCGCCGGCGGCGACGGGATTGATGACGACGGCATTGGAACCGATGCGGGCGCCCTCGCCCACGGTGAAGGCACCGAGCACCTTGGCTCCAGCGCCAACGATGACGTTGGGTTCGAGAGTGGGATGGCGCTTCGTGCCTTCGGCGAGGCTCGTACCTCCGAGCGTCACGCCGTGATAGAGCGTGCAGTCGTCGCCCACCTCGGCCGTTTCACCGATGACGACGCCCATGCCATGGTCGATGAAGACGCGACGGCCGATTCTGGCGCCGGGGTGGATTTCAATGCCGGTCAGAAAGCGGCCCGCGTGCGAGACGACACGCGCAACCGTCTTCCAATCCTGTGTCCAACACCAGTGCGACAGACGATGGATCATCACGGCGTGAAAGCCCGGATAGGCGAGGACGACCTCCCAGCGGGAATGAGCCGCGGGGTCCTTCTGCATGATGGTCGCGATGAGTTCACGTGCGTACTGAAGCATGGATGTGTCTCTGTAGGTGAGGCCCGCCGCGCGGGCCGAAGATTCTATTGTGGCAGAAAGCGAGGGGGCTCGCAGGACGGATCCTCTCAGACACCCGTCTTCGAGCCCTTGCGCTCGCGCTTGGGACGGATGATCGCCGCACAGATGCCGCGCAGGAGATCAATCTCGGTTTGCGTGAGGCCGCTGCGTCCGAAGAGCCTTCGCGTGATCGGCATCAGGAACTTGGGATTGGCGGGATCGTGCACGCCGCAGGCGGTCATGGCCTCCTCCCAGTGGCGGAAGAATCCCTCGACGGCCTCAACGCTTGCAGGCTGCTCGTGCTCGAAGCGGGACTGCCAGTCGTAGAGCTCTCCCTCATGCCCTTCGGCGGCCATGAGCGCCATGTGCATCTCGTAGGCCGTGATCTGGACGGCCTGAGCGAGGTTGAGGCTCGGACTCGCCGGATCGGCGGCGATGGCGGCGCAGCCCTGACAGAGCATGACCTCCTCGTTCGTCATGCCGCTTCGCTCGGTGCCGAAGACGAAGGCGATGTCGCCCTCCATTTCGTCGAGCCAGGCGACGGAACGCTCGGCGGCGGGGCGCAGGGGGCTCATCGGAGGACCGAACTCTCGGTCGTAGCCCGTGAGCGCCCAGGCGAAGGTCACGCCCTCAAGCGCTTCGGCGAGCGTGTCGTGCATGCGGGAGGCCTCGAGCACGTCGACGGAGCTCGTCGCATAGGCGACCGCCTCTTCATGAGTGCGGTAGCCCGGCTCGCGGGGTGCGACGACGCGAAGGTCTCGAAAGCCCATCGTCTTGATGGCGCGGGCGGCGGAGCCGATGTTGCCGGGATGTGCAGGCTCGCAGAGCACGAAGCGCACGCGGGAGGCGAGCTGGGGAATGTCCATGTCGATGTATCCGAAAGCGGCTGCGGCACAAGATGAAGAGGTGGCGCAGAATGGGAGGGCGGACCGCAGGGAGCATCCGCCGCAGGGAATCCGCTCATTCTACCTAAATTCGGCCGCGGCGCCCGTGCGGCAGAGGGAGACGGAGGAAGGCGCACCTCGCCGAAGGCCTCAATTCAAGCCTGTTTTTTTTTGCTCAGCAATCCCTTTGATCGGCTAAAATAATTGTTTGCGCCGACCAGGGTCGAGCCCTCTGCTCCCCAGTCGTGCGCCGCAACGTTTTATATCCCACACTGTTTCTCATCGTATGAAATCGCCTTATATCGCCGTCGCCGTCAAGGCCGCCCGTCGCGCCGCCTCGGAAATCACCCGCGCCGCCACGAGCCTCGACACCCTCGAAGTTGAAAACAAGTCCGTCAACGATTTCGTGACCGCCGCCGACCGCGCCGCCGAAGCCGCCATCGTCGACTGCCTGCAGCACGCCTATCCCGATCACGCCATTCTGACGGAAGAAGCCGGCCGCATCGGCGCCGCCAAGAGCGACTACCTCTGGATCGTTGATCCGATCGACGGCACGCTCAACTTCATGCACGGCATTCCGCAGTACGCCGTCTCGATCGCCCTCGCCTACCGCGGCGAAGTGGTCGCCGGCGTGATCTACGACGTGGCGAAAAACGAGCTCTTCACGGCCGCCAAGGGCGAAGGCGCCTTCCTCGACAACCGCCGCATCCGCGTATCCGACCGCAAGGACATGAACCGCGCCGTCATCGGCACGGGCTTCCCGTTCCGCCGCTCGGACGACTTCAAGGGCTACATGATGAGCTTCATGCGCGTTGCCGAACGCACCGCCGGCATCCGCCGTCCGGGCTCCGCCGCGCTTGACCTCGCCTGGGTTGCCGCCGGCCGCTACGACGGCTTCTGGGAATCCGGCCTCAGCAAGTGGGACATCGCCGCCGGCGGCCTGATGGTTCTCGAAGCGGGCGGCCTCATCACCGACCTTTCGGGCGGCGAAGACTGGCTTGAACAGGGCCGCGTCTGCGCCGGCACGCCGCGCATCTTCGCCCAGCTCCTGCCGCTCGTGGGCAAGCTGCCCGCCGCCGGCGAAGCCCAGAAGGCCTAATACCTCGACTGCACCAGCAGTCTGACGGGCCGGACCGATTCGTCGTCCGGCCCTTTTTCATCACC
>OFMS01001956.1_pt1 | contig 11834 bp, 10 predicted proteins | sample 1541871 | NCBI WGS metagenome assembly OFMS01 (sample SAMN04209251, study PRJEB22552) | human gut metagenome | biome: gut; material: feces | host: Homo sapiens | place: USA: Oklahoma
TGCCACGCTACAACAACAAGATTGCCACGCTACAACAACAAGATTGCCACGCTACAACAACAAGATTGCCACGCTACGATAAAACACCGTAAACGAACAAGCAATCAAGAAACGAACAAACAATCAAGAAACGAACAAACAATCAAGAAACGAACGAACCCCTACCCTACATATTAGCAGAGAGACGGATGGAAAATGAGCTGGAAGATGCGCTGGGAGATAGGCTGGAAGATAACCCCTATTGGTCAGGTATCTTCCAGCCATTACTTCACTGATACGCAGGAGGTTATGCGCTGGCTGGAAGATATGGTAGATATTTTCATCTACTCGATTTTATTTATAGCTTTGTAGCACCATACACAACCCATCCTATCCAGTTCTCGGGAGTCACCACAGCCTATTCACTCACATCATACGCTGTTAGTAACGAAGAAGAAAATTGAGTATTGGCACGACATGAATTCCACTTCATCGCAAAACAATGCTAACCATAGGAGGGTATGGCATCCTGCCATACCCACGCTGCCACTAAACTATCTTCACACAGAACGAAGAACGAAGAAGTTATTGGCAGAGAAGAAAAATCTGTGAGCATCTGCGAAATCCGTGGGAGGCTCTTCTCCGCCAGAAGATTCTGTGAATTCGGTGAATTCCGTGGGAGGATTGTAATGTTGGTGCAGCGTTTGCTTGGTTGGTGCAGCGGAGACCGCTGCACCCCCTAAGAGGGTGGCGTGGGTATGGCAGGATGCCATACCCTCCTACGATGTGTCTGTGGGAGGGGAGCAACGAAAAGAGGGCATGGCGGAATGCCATGCCCTCTTATGAGTGTTTTCAGTGGGTGCACTGAAAGATTACTTAACGAGTACCTTCTTAACCTTGCCGTCAGCAGAGCGAACGATGTTCAGACCCTTCTGAAGCTTAGACAGCTTAACGCCGTCAACTGTGAAGAGCTGTGCCTCACCGTTAGCAGCCTCAACGTTGATTGTGCTGATGCCGTCAACAACCGGCTCTACAACCTTAAGAGTTGCATCCCAAACGCCACCACCGTCAGAGAGGATACTGCTTGAACCACCAGGGAGGATGCAGTTCCAATCGAACTTGAAGCGGATACGATATTCGCCAGCCTTAGCAGGAGCCTTGAACGAAGGTGCAACATAAGTATTGCGAGCATCTCCTGTAAGTTCATCACCTACTGAGTTGTAACCAGATGCATCGTTCTTTGGGTTAGAGTCGAGAGAGTAGAAGCTGAATGCTACCAAGTCGGTGCCAGTCTGATCCCACTGTCCCTCTGTATAAGAGAAGTCGCCGTCGTTGTCGAAGTCGATGTAAACGAAGCTATGCATCCATTCGCCTGTATAATCGAACGAAGCTGTCAATTCGCTGCCAGCCTCAACCGTGAACGGCTCGTCTGCTGTATGATCCTCGTAAGCAGCCTTTGAAGTCTTAACGCTCTTTGTCTGCTTTTCCTTGCCTGCCTGCTGGAGAGAGAAGCTGTTGAGCATACGTCCATGAGCACTTGTATTGAGAGCGTCCTTGTCGAAGTTGATAGCGTAGTCGTCCTTCGGCTCCTCAGTAGAGAACTCTGTGCCGTAAACGAGTGTGTAATCGAAAGACATGCCGAACGAAACGATCTTAACAGCACCAGAAGCGTTCAGATAAGCCTTGTCGTTATTGAACATGACCTTGAGGTTGCCCTTTTTAGAGTCAACCAATTCCTGATCAGTATCTGTGAATGTAACCTCTGGATTCGCAACCTCGATAGTTGTGATGCCGTTCTCTGTCTTACCTGCGACATTCTTGAAGCTGACAGTACCTACGTTCACAGAGAGAACGTTTACAGAATTGAGGTTAGCGAGGATAACGTTGTAGCGGTCGTTGCCGAGCGACTCGATTGTGAGCTTCTGAGGCTCGTTTGTGCCGATAGTACCCCTGAATGTGTAGTTGAGCTTGTCGCTGAAGATCTTTGTATCAACTACTGACGGCGGCTCCGGTGTCTCTGCCTTCTCGCCGTAAACGAACTGACCGTTCTCTGTTGTGAACTTGCAAACGAAGCCTTCGAAGCCGTTCTCGCCTACCTTTACAGAAGCAGAGAAGTCGGTGAAGTTGAGTTCTGTCTCGTCAGCGTCGTTCCAGAAGCCGCTTGTGTCAGATGTAGTGAAGGTAATGTTACCATCTTCGTCCTTTGTCGGCTTGAGCTTGAGGTTCTCGATTGTGAAGTCTTCGGTCTTAGTGCCTAAAGTGAGTTTCTTGAACTTAACCATATAAACGTCTTCCATGTACTCTGTGAGCACTGCCTGAGCGTTCTCGAAGTTAGTAACCTCATCACCAGCCTTTACATAAGCGTTGCTTGTGAAGTTGTAAATGTTCGGAACGTAAACATCATCACTGAACTCGTAGCTGATCATGTCGCCGTTGCCGACAAGGATAGTGAGCTTAACAGATGCGGAACCCTTGCTGTCTGCATCAGCAGCAGGTGTTGCGTCAATCATACCACCCTTAATAATCATAGACTTGCCATCGTATGGTGAGCCTGGAGCGCTGATTGTAACGGTGCTTTCAGGAACATCAATCTGAAGTGTGCCCGCATTCTCTGTTGCCTTAAGACCTGCAATAACAATATTGCCAAGAGATACACGGTCTTCGCCTACTACTACATCCTTGAGAGTAGCTGTGTATGTGCCGTCAAGTTCCTTAACGAGCTGAAGCTTTGCATCCTTAACATACTGGTGGAAATCGAGGTAATCGCCCTCAGCAATTTCTTTCCAGTAAACAGTCTCTACATTGTTTGTAAACTCGTATGTAGCGGTCTCATCAGGTGTTGTACCGCCCTCTGTTACGAGCTCTACAGACTTGTAGGTAGCGTACGGATGATCGCCGCGCAAAGAACCGAAGTAGAGTTGGTTAGCACCTTCCTTGTAGAGTTGCGGCATAAGAGAAGCCTCGAACACGAGTGTGCCATCAATAGTAACGCCATTCTTGTCCATTACGATTGTGCAGTTAGAAATATCCTGCACCACGTGGAAACGGTTGGTAGCGCCGCTATCGCCTTTATAACGATACTGAACAGCAAACTTGTGAACATCGGTAGTTGTAGAACCCCATTCTGTAAATTTCTGTCTGTAGAAGAAGTGGAGTGTGCTTCCGCTTTCCTGTTCCCAATTTGCAATGTCCGCACTGTTAGTAGAGATAGCGAAGATTTGCTCGTTGGTGCCCTCAAGACAGTTTGTCAAATCTACATTCGCTACAATCTTCTGGGTAGCCCAGTCGACTGTGATTGCTTTAGGTGTGATGGTACCGCCGTTAGGAGCGTAACCATCGTCCAGAAGTTTCTCGCTGGTGGTCGCAGCGAACGCTGTCAACGTCACCACCAACAATGCGATAAGAGATAAAATTTTCTTCATAAGAGATCTGTTTTGTTAGTTATTAATGTTAGTAAATTGTATTATTAGCTTTTACTTCACGAGCAACTTCTTTACCTTGCCGTTGGCTGTGCGCACGATGTTGATGCCACGCTGGAGGTGCTGTATGCGTACTCCGCCGAGGTTGTATATCTCGACGTAGGTGTTGTCGTCGGCAGTGGTTAGGGTGTTGATGGCAGTGTCGATTTGCTTGCCGAACACCACGCTCACGTCCGAACCCATTGTCATAAAGTTGAGTTCAGCTACAAACTTCGACTTATCGGCAGAGAGTGTAGCCGTAAAGGAGGTGAGTGTAGACTTGCTTCCCTCGGTTACGCCTCCGATGGCAGCTGTAGAAGTAACGTTTACCCATTTGCCCTCGGTGGCCGAAGTGGCAAAGGTTGTAACGCCAGTTTCTGTATCAACCGTAGACATAACGCCATCAATTTCAAAATCGCCAAACGTCTTGTATGCCATGGGGGCGAGTTTCTTAAATGTCACCGTGTATCTACTGCCACCCACTCGCTTCAGCTCCACTTCCTTCTGAGTGTAGTCGGTAGTTCTGCCTCCTCCACTTGTAACATGCAAATCGTCGGTAAACACCTGACCAAATGTGCAGAGCGTGGTCATCAGGAAGAATACTATAGAAAGAACTTTTTTCATATTAACTTTAGTTTAGATTGCTCAAATATAGCAATATTATTGCAAACGGGGTGCATTAAAACAAGTTTTAACATCATCAAAAACTCATTTTAACACACCCCGTATAGTTGTTTGTTGTATCGTGTCTATATTACTTCAACACCTTAACAGTCTTGCCGTCAGCGGTGCGAACGATGTTCAGACCCTTCTGCAAGCCGTTCTGACGTGCGCCAGTAGCGTTGAACACAGCCGCCGGAGCAGTCTTGCCTGCTACTACACCATTTATAGCTGTCTCCGACTTCTTGCCAAATACGCAGTCAACCTTAAGCGTTTCTTCACCCATTGGAACAGAGAGTGAAATCTCAGCATAGAGCTTACCACCTTCTACTACAGAGTGGAGTGTAAGAGGAATTTGGTGTCCGAGAGCTTCCGCAAGCACTGTGTTGCTCGGCAGCTTTGCAGTGCCGTCAAAGTCGTAGGTGGTAGCGTCGCCATTCTTTACGCCCTTGATACCATCAACTATTACATCGCCCACTTCAAATGATCCGAAAGTGAAGTTCTTGAGCATGAATGTAGATGTACCATCAGCCTTGTGCTCAAGCTCAACTGTTGCGTCAACCGGATCTTGTGGAACACCATTGAGTGAGATTGCGAGCTTGTCGGTGAACTGTTCTGTTGTCTGAGCGTTAGCTGTTGTCGCCATGAATGCTGTCGCAGCAACGGCGAGTGTCATAAAAAACTTCTTCATTTTTTTATTTATTAATTAATAGCAATTTACTTCTTCAAAACCTTCAGTGTTCTGCCGTCGGCTGTGCGCACGATGTTCACGCCGCGCTGGAGAGATGTAACCTTCGCACCAGTGAGTGTGTAGATGTGCTTAACGGTGCCGTCAGCTGCTACTACTGTGTTCACAGATGTTTCTGTCGGTGTGAAGTTGAATGTGTAAGAAACCGCCTCGTCCCAGTTGTCGACAACGAACTTACCAGTGCAACTTGTCACCTTCTTATCTGCGTCAAAGCCTACGATAAACTCGAAATCTGTGTAGTCAAGCGTTGCGTACAATGGGTGTGCAGCAGTTGTCTTGCACTTGCCCTTCTTGCTTGCGAAGCTTGCCTCGCTGTCGCTGCCAGTGCGCTGAACGCCTTCGAACGAAACAGTGCCGAGGTCTACGCCCTTAGGAATAGCTACGTTTGTGAGCGAAAGGGTGTAAACATCCTTTGCAGTCTCGGTGAATGTGACTGTTGTCTGGTTGTTGTTCATCTGGTCGCCATCATTAAACGTGTAGCCAGCGAGAGCGCCATTTACTGAGAACGGATCTGCCGGAACGAACGGCTCCTGATAGTTGAACCATGCTGTGAGCTTGAACGAAGGCTCGCTCTCGTCTGTAAACACGATTGTAGCATAGAGGTCACCACCTTCGTCAATACGTGCCTCAACATTAGCCTTGAGGTTTACGTAGCCGAGATAGAAGTTGGGAAGAGTTTCGATCTCCGGCTCTACGGTGCCAGTGTATGTCACTTCGCCGTCAACTGTCTTCTTCTCAAGACCCTTCAGGAGTACGCCTGACATAGCGCCCTTCTCGGTGTCGATGTGCTCAATCTCGATGCTCTGCGCACCGTCGCTCCACTCGCAAACCTTTGCCACTACGTTAGGATACTTAACAACGCCAAACTGGCCGCCCTGGAACTCAGAAGCAACGTCAGCTGTGAACTGCTCTGTAGCGGTGATTGTCGGCTTGTCGTCGCCGCCAGTGCTGCCACCGCCGCTGCTTGTGCGTGTGCCAGAGAAGACAACCTTTCTAAAAGAGCTTGTACCATATTCGAAGTAATCGAATGTTATATAAATAGCTTCATCGTCCAAACGAGCTTTGCCAAGTGCATCAGTCATCTGGAAATAGGAGTATGTCAATTCACCAAGGTTACCTCCCTCATGAGAGAATGTGAAAGAGCCTCCACCACCCCACTTGTAGTCAGACATGCCAGAGAATGTCACCTTACCGAGATCGTCATTATCAAAGATTACGCGCTCGAACACGAGTGTATAAGCACCGCCTTCGCCCTGGGTTACGGCTACAGTTGTTTCATAGTCGGCAAATTTACCCAAATTTGAATGCCAAGTTCCTTTGTAATACTGCTGTGCAGACACACAAAGTGTAGTCATCAAAAGGACTAAAAGAGTAAAGATTTTCTTCATAAGCTTGTAATTTTAAAAGGTTTAATTATTTTTTGTTGTTATGATGATGGTGGTGAGATGGTGTGGTGGTGAGATGGTGAGATTTGCCATTAAGCTGTAAACTAATGTCAACATCTCAACATTACAACATTACAACATCAACATCTCAACACCCCAACTTACTTCAGCTTGTACATCACACCGAGCGTAGCGTACACGGGGTACATGGTCTGCTCGATGGTCTTGAACTCCTTGCGGAACACTCCCGACATACCCCACTGCACGTCGGCATAAGCGCCGAAGCGATGCGAGAAGTACCAGTCGGCACCGAAGTCGAAGCCGAAGTGCCAGTGGCGCATATCGCTTGAGAAGTCGTAGTCGCCACGCTCACCCTCGTTGTGTCCGAGTTCCACCTTCTGTCCGGTTGGGTCGCCCTCGCGCAGATAGCCATCGTAGGCGTAACCCGAGAAGTCGTTGTTGAGCGCGTAAGAGAAGTAAGGTCCGAACTTCAAGCGCACGGCATCCGACACATTGAACGTAGCCTGCAGAGGCAGCGTTACGACGAGCTGTGATGTCTTCGTAACGACATTGCCGGTGAAGAGTCCGCTGAGCGACTCGCCGCCCTGACGCATCTCCATTGAGTAGCTCTTCACGCGAGCGTCGGTCTCCATCGCCTTTGTCTGGAAGTGGAAGCCTGCCATCATACCCCACTTCTTGGTGAGAGGCTTGTAGGCATCGAGCGCGAGAGTGAAGCTGGGCCTCGGCTTGTAGCTATCGAGACCACGTATAGAGGCAGGCATACCCATCGGCATTGTGCCACCGATGTTGTAGCCGAGACGTGCTTGATAGTTCAGATTGTCGAATATTCCGAATGCTGACGCACTGTGCGCGCCGAAGAGCAGCGCAAGGGCTGCAGCTATTATTGTTTTCTTCATTTTGCTTGTTTTCTTACTTCTTGTATGCAATGCTTACCTTGTCGATGAGCAGTGTGCTACCCACAGCGCCCTCGAAGGCTGCGCCCTCGATGCTTGAGGTGAATACGACCGCCATGCTATAGCCCTTGTTGGCAAGGATGGCTGCATCGAGTTCGCGAGTATAGTTGAAGTCTACTGCGAACTCTTTCCATCCGCCCTCGGTCTTCACCACGTTGGGCACTCGTGCCAATGCTACTATCTGTGGCGAGGTGAGCACGTTGTCGCCCGTGAGATAGAACGCCTTGCCTTCGCTGTCGACGTTGCGGAACACTACGGCGTAGATGTCGCCTTGGTCAATGCGTCCTTCTACCACCTTGGCGTTCTTGTCCTTAAACGTTGCACCCGGTGTGTACTGGTAGTAGCCGGAGAGAGTCACGGGGCGATAGTTGATCTGGTTGTACGATCCGTCGCCGAAGTGTGTAGCCATAAGCGGTTCCTTGGTAGCCGACTTCGAGTCGAACACACCGGTGAAGAGGTTGCCGGCAGCGATGCGCATGTTCATAATGACGCCGAACGGTCCGGTGTCGCACGTCTCAAGCTTCACGGCAGCTCCGTCGTAGCCCTCAGCGAGAGGTGTTGTCGGATACTGGTCGGGCTTTGCAGAACCTCTGGCTATACTAAAACCAGGGTTGCCGGTCGCCCAGTTGTATCCATTCTCGTAGTCGCTCCACATGTAGAACTTTGATGTAGCAGGGTCGAGCGAGTAGTTCTCGAAGTTGTAGTGTATGTATGCAAGCTGACCTTCTGGCTGATCGGGGTTTGAGTTAGTCTCTTCAGCCTTGATAAACACACGATATGTACGACTGTACTGACCATCTTCTGACGTTACGACGTATGTCACGGGGCCATTAGCGAAGTTCTGCGCCGAGCCACTTTCGGGAGTGACTGTCGCTCCAGGGGTTGTCTTGAAGTAGACCGGCAGTGCGGTAACATCACTGTTTGGGCGCAGGTCGGGGAAGATAAGGTCGGTCTTTGTCGACTCGATGCCCAATAGTTCGGCGTTTGACTGCTGAAAGAACACCTCGTCGGGGTTCTCTACCTGGATGCGTGCTTCAACGATATCGCACTCGTTGTTGGGTGCTTCGTCCTTAAAGCATGATGTGAGCGTTGTGGCGAACGCCACGATAGCGATAAGTGAGAATGGTTTTACCATTAATATTCGTTTTTGTTTATTACTACTAAGCCCATATCTAACTGAATTCAAGAGGGCTATAGTCGGCACAAAGTTCGGTAAAAAAAGCGACAGGCGCAAGAAAATACTTGCTTTTTTAACAATGCGCCTTAAAAAATGGTAATTTCTCGAACCTTTTGACAACAACAAAACCCATTAACACCATTTGTTTGTAAAAGAATGAGTAACTTTGCAGTTCGAATTTTATCAGGTAACGAATAATTAATCAGAGACACTATGCTTGGATTACCCAAAGATCCGATGATGCTGATGAGCGTCATCAACACGCACTTGCGCGACACTTACCCCTCTTTAGACGCTTTATGCGACGACCTAAACGTGGAAAAACAACAGATAATCAGTCAACTTGCAGCAATAGGATATGAATATAATGAAGAGCAGAACAAATTCTGGTAACAGCACTATAAGCATGAGCCAGCACTACCGCACACTGCTCTCCATCGGCATACCCATTATGATTGGTCAGATGGGCATGATTGTCCTTAGCTTTGCGGACACAATGATGGTGGGACACCACAGCACTACGGAGCTTGGTGCGGCATCGTTCGTGAACAACATCATCAACCTTGCCATCATCACGGGCACAGGTTTCTCCTACGGACTGACGCCAGTGGTGGGTGCGCTGTTCGGTCGTGGCGAGCAGGCTGAAGCAGGTCAGGCATTGCGCTGCTCACTGCTTACCAACACGCTGGCAGCAGTGGCTATGATGACGGTGCTCCTGGTGCTCTACTTCAACCTCGGCAATATCGGACAGCCCGTAGAGCTCTTGGGCTATATGCGCCCCTACTACATGGTACTATTCGCGTCGCTGCCGTTCGTGATGCTGTTCAACGCCTTCAAGCAGTTCACCGATAGCATCACGCTGACGCGCACATCGATGTGGATTTTGCTCTCGGGCAACCTGCTGAACATCCTCGGCAACTACATCTTTATATATGGCAAGATGGGCGCACCGGAGATGGGCGTTGTGGGTGCCGGCGTGTCGACGCTGCTCTCGCGCATCATCATGGTGGTGATTTTCATTGTTGTCTTCATGCGCTCACGTCGCTTTGCTGCGTACCGCGAAGGCTTCCTCAAGCTCGGTTGGTCGCGTCCGCTGCTGCGCCGCCTCAACTCGTTAGGCACCCCGATTGCGCTGGAGATGGGTATGGAGACGGCATCGTTCTCGCTCTCCATCATCATGGTGGGCTGGCTCGGCACCATTGCCTTGGCATCGCACCAGGTGATGACAACCATCTCGCAGTTCACGTTCATGATCTACTACGGACTTGGGGCTGCGGTGGCTGTACGCACAAGCTACTTCCACGGTCAGCGCGACGTGCAGAACGTGCGCCACACGGTGACGGCGGGTCTGCACCTGATGATGATGCTCGAGGTGGTGCTTGGCGGCACCATTTTCCTGCTGCGCAACCACATAGGTGCGTGGTTCACCGACAGCACGGAGGTGTCGTCGACTGTGCTCACGCTGCTCCTGCCGTTCTTCATCTATCAGTTTGGCGACGGTATGCAGATCAACTACGCCAACGCGCTGCGCGGCATCGCCGATGTGAAGCCACTGATGCTCATTGCATTCGTTGCCTTCTTCGTCATCTCGCTACCCGTGGGCTACCTCTGCGGCTTCGTGTTGGGCTACGGACTGATGGGCGTGTGGATGGCATTCCCGTTCGGACTGACATCGGCGGGCGTGATGATGTGGTGGAGGTTCAGAAGATACAAATAACACTTAAGTATGTGCCAGTTATGTCATACATAATATGGCACATACGTCATAAGTTTCTTTGACACAATATCCGTATTGGCAATTTTTATTAGACCTACTTCTTGCGTATCTGCAATAATTCTTGACGCAACAGACGATTGCGTCTTTTTTAGATTAAAGCGTTCTCTAACTGACTGATTATTCATACTCTTTCCATCCTCGTTTACAAGGCACGCATGTTGATAACAAGCCTCAACCTTCTCCTCTTTGGTCATATCTTTCAAATCCTTATGCGGATAGAGCGTAACCCTTGTACACATTTCCTCCTTTGCTATTTTTGCAGCCGGCAAATGCATTTCTTCAATTGCAGCAACAGCTCGGTCTATCCCACTACCACGGCGTTCGCAAAAGCCTAACAAGAACATATGTTCTGCTAACTTCTCATTGCGAGAGTTCGGCGGAAGGTCTATCAAACGATTTATATCATTAAGTGGCGCACCAGGGTTTGTTATCACAACACGATTAGAGAATATCTCTATCGTAATGCTTATACCACAAATATCAAAATCCTGATGCACCAAAGCATTTGCTACAAATTCACGAATAGCGATTCGGGGATAATCGGCTACATCTTTACGCTTAACACCGATATCCTCTGTTGATACATTTTTCATTATGAAATCAACTAATCCCTCAAAGCCTACCGCATAACCGTATTTACCAAATTGTTCAAACAGAATATTGCGATTATTAACTCCCATATATTTACGTACAACGACCTTACGACTACCGAGTTCGTCGAAATCGCTCAGATTGTTTGCAAACAAAATAGCACCCAGATTTGTGATACTCCAGTCATCATCCGCACCAATACAGAACCCACATTCTGCCATTCGTGCAATAACACTGTCTACTGACTTAGGAACAGCCTTATCTTGCAGTTCAAAGAATTTTCGGAAATTCAAAAGTTGCAAGACACCACTTTTTGTCAACCCTCTCTTTGCTACTCGTTCTTCAAACCGAAGACCTTGCGAGGTTGCAATCATATTACGCACTTGTAGGTCTGACATCTTGCGCGTTTGTCCATTCACTCTACAATATGCTTCGTGATAGTCTTTTCCACGTAAGAATATCGGCTTTTCCCTTTGTTCTGGCACATACACAAACAAAATAGGATGTCCTTCATATTCCAAAACAGCATGGTCTATATCTATTGCCTGTGACAAATTATTGTGAGCGACATTACCTAAATTTCTAACAATTAGCTCAATCTGCTCTTTAGAAAGCGTAACAAACGAAGCATCATCGCTTATACCATAAGCAAACATGCCACCACCATGGTGATTGCAAAAGGCACAGATATGTTTAGCCAATCGATCAGACTTAGACGACAGATTGCACTTCCAATCGAGTTCACTCAATTCATGAGGAATTGGTTTCAAACTCTCTTTTAAAATATCCAAAGCTTTATCCTTCCAATTCATATATCTTAAGGCGTTTCGATTTTACTTTGCAAATAAAAAACCATTGATAATCAAAGTATTATAAACTAAAAGAATTTACTTTGCAAATAAAAATCCGTATCGTTTTATAGTTATTATTTCTTATCACTAATGCAAAGATAGACCTTTAACCGTAGAAAAACAAAACTTTTATGCAAAAAATAACAAGAGAGCAGTCTCCACTGCACCAAGCAAGAAGTGGATCAAATAATATTGTTGTGTTTTTAACAATCCAATATTATTGTTTATCTTTGC
>OFMS01001958.1_pt1 | contig 11825 bp, 9 predicted proteins | sample 1541871 | NCBI WGS metagenome assembly OFMS01 (sample SAMN04209251, study PRJEB22552) | human gut metagenome | biome: gut; material: feces | host: Homo sapiens | place: USA: Oklahoma
CCCCGCCGGCCTTGCTTCGAAGGAGTCGATCGACCTCTCCGCACCCGCCGTGCGCCCCGCCACAACGAAAACCCTCCGTTAACGAGAGAGCCGTCATGAATTTTGTGTCCACGTTCGGCGCTGCCGCCCTTTCCTGCCTTCTTCTCCCCAACGCCTTCGCTTCAGGACCCGCAGGCACTGCTCTCGAACCCTCGTCCGCCACGATTGCGCCCATGGTCCGTGAAGTGGAGAAGGCTCCGTCTACTAAGCTCGCCGCCGCGCCTTCCGCTTCTTCGTCTCCTGAAGCCTTTTCGGACTCGAAGTCCGACAACTCGAACACTTGGCGACCCCGCATCACGATTCTGCTCGACACGGGGATGACGTCCTCGCTCGTCGAGACGGCGGCCGAGGAACTCAAGCTCGTGGGTGACGCTGCGGACGTCGAGGTCCTCGTTCGAGGTCTCCCCGTGACGCGCACCCCGACGGGTTACCGGACCGACTTCGAAGCAACGTCCGAACGTCTTGCGCCGCTCGTTGACGCAGGCTTCGGAGCCGCGATCCATCCTGAACGCTTCGCCTTCCTTCTGGCCCTTGCCGAAGAGGGTCTAGAGGCGGGCGGCGGCTCGATGCGAGGACCGAAGAGGTTTACGAAGTGATGACCGCCGCGCCCACCGCACCCGTCGTTCTCCTCACGATCGGCCGCAGCGTCTATGCGGTCTCGGGCACGGCCTCCATCGTCTCGGCCCTTTCTCAGTGGCGTCGCACGCTCGCCGACGCCGTCATGGACGAATCGGACCGCACCCGCATCGCCGCCCTTCAAACCGTACTCGACGAAACGCCGCTCGGCCGAATCGCGCCTTGAACACCCAAAACCGCACCCTGGAACCCAATCTCTACACCTCTTTGAGAGCCATGACCCGTACAGTTCCCGTTCGATGTCTCATTTCACTCATGACGTTCGCGCTCGGTCTCTCCATTGCCCTGCCCTCGCACGCCGTGACGGTTGCCGAGGCCGTTGCCGCTGCGCGCAACACTCAGCTTCCCGACATCGACGGGATCATGGCGAACCACGACGGCGTGCTTGATGCCGTGGGCGGCGGGTCGACCGAAGGTCTCGACGACGTCAAGAACCTCTGGGCCGACGGCAAGGGCACGCTCACGGGTTCGGCCGAAGCCACCGTGATCGAGTGTCGCGGCAAGACCGACACGACCTGCCGCGCCATTCAGGTGCTCGACAAGGGCTTCCCGGAGCGTCCCGTCATCGGCGAGGACGTGCTCGCGGGTCGCGACGAGATCGTCAACAATCCGACCGTAACGCCGGACGACAACGACACCTGCAAGGACGTGACCATCGAAGCCGACCCCGTCGAGGTGACGAAGACCTGTCGAGCGGGCGGCTGGTGGAACGAGAAGGCCTGCCGCATCGGCCCCGTCGAGATCGGCAAGGTCACGGCAAAGTACTTTGCATGCGCCGAAGGCGAAGGCACGTCCTCCGAGCGCTCCTGCCTCACGACCGTCTCAGGAAAGCCCGCATCCTCCGTCTGGACCGAGCGATGCTTCTTCGGCAAGGAATCCTCCGCCGCCTCCGGTACCGTCACCGAAGAGACCTCGGCCGTCGCACGCGCGATCTTCTCGGGCGTGTGCACCTCCACCGACGCCACGACCGAAACGGTCAAGTGCAGTGAAGTCCTCGAGTCGAACAACGACCACGGCTGCGTCCTGGGCGACAAGACCACCGCACGCGTCAACGGTGAATACAGTCTCAGCCACGACCCCTGTTCCGACGGCGACGTCCTCATTGGCCAGCACACCTGCGGCAACTCCTCCTATCTGGCCATCCAGGTGAAGGGGTTCAAGTCCACGCGAATCTCGCTCGGCTACACCCTCCGAAACATCGCCCACCGTACGAACAGCAGCTGCAAGGCCGACTACGAATGGACGAAGCGTGAATGCTCCGGCCCCACCTGCACGGCAAAGCTCGGAGCCCGCGTCTATTACAACGGCTACATGACGGGCTCCATGAGGCTCACCCTCACCTACGTGAACGAGTCCTACTACATCAAGGAAGAATGGGTCGACCACTGCGCCTCGATCCGCCCCAGGAAGGCTCCGACTGCGGAGGGCTCCTGACATGCGCCGCCTCTTTTCGCTCCTCCCTCTTCTTCTCCCGCTGCCGAACCTCGTTCAGGCGGCTGATCCCGTCTGCACGCTCGAGAACCGCGTCTGCGCCGAGAACAACAATTCCGGGAAGTGCATTCGCTACGAGAACACCTTCACCTGCGTGACGCTCAATCCCGCGGGCTCTCGCTGCACGGTCGACGCCAATCCGACGCTCACTGACTGCACGCTCTCCGCGCCCGTCTGTTCGGCCGAGTCCGGCGGCATTTGCCTCGAGACCACGACAGACTTTGTCTGCAAGTCCGAACCCTCGGGCGAAGGCATCCGCATCGACGACACCTCCGTCACAGTCTCATACTCGAAGGAAACCAAGGGCGAAATCCCTGCCGGCTGCATCATCGGGGCCGAAGTCTGCCTCGACGACGACGCGCGCGACATTGAGGTCGAAAACTGGGAGGGACACTTCGTCTCCGCCAATCCCGTCTGCTGGGTGACCGAACGCACGATCCGCCAATCCCGTCTGCTGGGTGACCGAACGCACGATCCTCTGTCCCTCCGTCGACGGCGCGGCCTCCTGCCAGAAGCTCGAACTCGCGGGCTGCCAAAAGCTCACCGACCCCGTCTGCGAAACCGAGGAACACGGCGTGTGCGTGCGCTGGTCCTCGACCTATCGCTGCACGCGTGACGAAGTCATCGGCGACGACATCATCACCGACGACGTCGTGACGACGCCCGGCGACGTGACCGAGGACGACTCGGCCTGCAGGAAGGAGCTCGAGGATGCGGCCGCCCGGGGCGAAAACTGCACAGTCAATTCCAGGGTCTGCGTGAAGACCGACCCCACGGGCGTCCTCCCCTGTCTCGAATACCGCACGACCATGACCTGCACATCGTCGTCGACCGACACCTGCGGCCCCCTGAAAAACCTTTCGGGTTCGGGCGACTGCATGCTTGCGGCCGAGCCCGAATGTACCCTCACGGACGCCGACGGCAACTGTCGCCGAACCGAGTCGACTTATGTCTGCACGGAGTCCGTCACTTCCGAATCCGTCTCACCCGCCACCTTCCTCAAGGCCATGACGGTCACGAACTGGCGCGAGAGCGACGACTGTCTCCTTGACGACGGCTCCGTCATGACTGCTTCCCTTTCGCTCCTCTCGCGCGCGAGCACCACCGACAATTCGTCGGGTTGCATACTGGCGTCCCGCACCTGCATCGAGGGCGAGGGCCTGCGCTTTGTTGAAGGCCGTCCCGCCTACCGCGCCTGCTGGGCATGGGAGGAGAAGTGGACCTGCAGGGCCGAAGGCAACGAATGTCTCGAGTACGAGAAGGACCCGTCCTGCAAGCTCGTCTCCGAAACCTGCTCCGACGGCAGCACCGACTGTCCCCGACCCTCACGCGTCTACTCGTGCACGCGTCCCGGCCTCTCCGCCTCCGTGGGCCAGGTCTGCGACGGTCAGATCTGCGTGGGCGACCAGTGCCAGGACGTGGGCGACACGGCCGACGGCGACTTCATCGACGCAATCCTTCAGCTTGAGATCGGACGGCAGCTCTCCGTCTACGGCGACACCAACGTCAACGAATTCTTCGGCGGCACGATCTCCACCTGCCGCGACCGCATGGGGGCCGAGACCTGCTGCCGCGCCGACGCTGCCCCCAACACCTCGAACGCCGCCTTCGGCCAGTACCTCCTCTTCGGCGTTGCCGCAGGCGTCGAATTCGTCAAGTGGATCGGCTCGCCCTACGTCTACGACCTCCTCTCCTGGTCGGACAAGACCTCGTGGCTCCTCAACAAGATCTACGGCTCGTCGGGCACGGGCGCCTACTCCCCCACGTTCTCCTTCTGGGGTGCAACCGCCCAGTACTCCGAGTCCGCAGGTTGGACCTTCAACTTCTCGTCCGCTGGCTTCGTCTCCGCCATGGCCAGCCAGTTCTGGAACAAGTACCAGAGCTGCCGCGCAACGGACCAGCGCACCGCGCTCGCGAAGACCCAGCGACTCTGCCACTACGTGGGCACAATCTGCGAGAAGAAGGTGACGGGGCTCGGCTGCGTCGAAACCGCCGAAAAGCACGTCTGCTTCAACTCCCGCCTTGCCCGCATTCTCAACGAGCAGGGCCGCCCGCAGCTCGGACGCGACTTCGGCAACCCCATCAAGCCCGACGCCCGCGGCTTCACGATCGACGAATTCGCAAAGCTCGACTTCTCGAAGATGGACCTCTCCGAATTCATCGCCGACATCGTCAAGGAAGTCACGGCCCGAGGAAACATTTCCGCCGAGGCCGCAGCCGCACGCGCCAGGGAACGCATCGAGGCCATGGTCAAGGGGGAACTCGCCACTACGGCCAAGCTCCCCGGCGCTTCCGACACCGTCGCCTCCAAAGACCAGCCCACGAAACCCGACGGCACGGGCGGCCCCTCCACCCCGAGCTCGAAGTGAACCTCTCGTCCATTCAAACACCGAGCATGAAGATCAACATCATCACCGGAATGATCCTCGCCGCGCTCAGCCCGCTCCTTTTTGCAGGCACCGTTGCTGACGCATTCGCAGGACCTCTTCCGTCCACAGGCGGCCATCCGCTCGATTCATCCCTTTCGAATGCGCAGGGCGAATTCGCGTCTTCCGCCCCCGCTCGTCCTCACGATGCCCCCGACGTTCGTCATCCGTCCACCTGGTGGGACGAGGACGTCTGGGCGGATCCCGATCGTCCCTTCCTCTATTACGGCGACAACGAGGTGCCCGACATGCGTCCCGGCTCTACCGTCGAGCCGCCCGAACCCCAGTCTGTCGTCAAGCCCGATGAAAAGCCCTTCGACCCCGAGGACTTCACCGCCTTCAAGACCGTCGAGGATCTTCGAGCCGAACGCGAACGCCGCCTCAACACGGCCATCATGAATCCGTCGCCCGCCAACATGCAGTCCTATCAGGCGATCAACGCGCACCTTCTCGCGCTTTCCGCCCGCTTTGCGCAGGCCTGGCAGCTCGGCCGCATGCAGAACCCCGGCTACGACTGGACCACGACCGCACCGTCCGCGAACTTCGCCACAGTCGAGCTCGGTGCCATGAAGCGCGACAAGTCGCATGCGCTCGTCAAGTCCCTTCAGGGCGACGCCGGCCTTCTCTTCATCGGCAAAAAGGGCGATCCCCTCACGCAAGTCGCCGCCGGGCCCGTTCGTGCATTCGCCAACACCTGGGGACTCGAGCTCCTTGCCGTTGCCGACGGCATCGACGCCCCCGCCGCCGGGACCAGCATTCCCGGTTTCGAAGGGTTCGACCTCGTGCAGCCCGACGCAGGCCGCGCGAAGAAGCTCGGCGTCAACACCCTGCCCGCCGTCATTCTCGTGCCCAATCCCAAGGCCATGTCACGACCCGACTTCGCACTCCTGCGCGGAGGACTTGCCGGTCGCGACGGCATGCTCATCGCCGCAGGCGCGGTTTCGGGCGAGGAACTCTCGCGCCGCCTCGTCTTCATCCTCTCGAACCCTTCGGGCTTTGAAGACACGCCACACATCAGGGGCCGCGCCGCGCCCACTGGCTCTCTGCTCCTGCCACCCGATCCTGCGCTCAGGATGCCGACCGCCCAAACTGCCGATACTCCGCCCGTCGTGATCCCTCACGCCGGCGCCGCGCTCAACACACAACCCGTTCGCTGACGCCGTGCGCCGACCAGCACATTGATTGACGAAAAATCTCCAACCAAGAGACTCAGCCCATGACAAGAAGAAACTCTTTTGCACCTCATCTGCCAAAGCCTGCGCTACTGCCTCTCCTCGTCCTCCTTGCGCTCCCGCCCTGCACCTCTCAGGCCGGGTTCCTTCAGGAGTTCTATGACGACGCCAACCTTCAGAGCAGCTACACGGCTCCGGGCCTCTACGCGTCCGCCTCGATGGACACCGTCACGGGCGGCCGCTTCATCCTCAAGGCCAATCGTGAGGATTTCCAGCCCTATTACCTTCAGGGGCCCGAACTCAAGGCCGGCTGCGGCGGCATCGACGTTTTCCTCGGCGCCTTCTCCATTCCGTCGAAAGACGAGTTCGTGAGCTTTGTGCGCTCGATCGGCACGGCCCTGCCCGGGCTCGCCTTCCATGCAGCCCTCCAGTCGCTCGCACCCGACCTCAACGAACAGATCTCTCAGTTCCGCGACATGCTCATGCGCTACGCCAGCATGCTCGGAGACTCCTGTCAAGTCGCCGAGAACATCATGAACGCGGGACCCAACGAGTGGATCTCGTCACTCGGCCACAAGGCGAGGAATTCCCTGCGCAGTCTCGGTCAGGCCGAAGACGCTCACGACGCCGACTCCCTCACCCGTGCTGACGGCGGCAAGGTTGTTTCCAGCGCGCCCACGCGCACTGACACCGGCGGCAACATCGTCGACGCTTCCGAACTCAATCTCACCTGGGCCCTCCTCATCTCGGGCAAGGGCTCTCAGCGCCTCACTCAGGAAAAGCGCGAGGTCATGATGTCGCTCATCGGCACCCGCGTCTTCGTTAAGAAGGGCTCGGGCACGAGTACCACCATCGAGGAGCGCAACTACCCCGCGCTCGACCTTCTCAACGCCGTCCTCGGCGAACCCGGCTCGGACAAGATTCCCACGGAGGCCGTCGTCTACAAGTGCGATGAAAAGGACAAGTGCCTCAATCCGACCAGAACCACCTACAGCGACGTCAATCTCAACAACCAGATCTACAAGGCCATGACGAACTACAGGAGTTCGCTTGTCTACAGGGACGTCTCCAGAGTCACTGCAGAGGAGATGACCATGCTCGCCACGATCTCCTCCCTGCCGCTTCTCAAACTGGCCGAACTCGCTGCCTCTCCGCGAATGATCAACTTCTCCGACGGCATGCTCCAGACCTTCGCTCAGGTCGCTGCCTACGAGGCGATCCTCACCGCAGTCGGACAGCTCACCGAGGACGCCAAGAGCGTCGTATCGTCCTCGTCCGCCAAATCGGCCAACAGTCAGGCGACCGAGTACACCCAAACGCTTGTCGCCCGTTGCGACGTCCTTCGAGCCGAGCTTCTGAGCCGTGAAAAGGTCATGTCGGGCAGGGTCTCCCAGGTCTCGAGTCTCCTTTCCTACATTTCTCACCTTCAGCGCACCATCTACGGTGACTCCGCCATCGAAGCGCTTTCCACGATGCCGGGCAGCGGCATCACCCAGTAAGGAATCCTCATGACAACCGAAGCACTTGACTTCTACGCATACTGGAACGGAGCGCAGGTGGCCGACCTCTGGACGACCCTCGCACTCATCACGGGCACGGACGACTACCGCTCGCTCCTCCTCTGCGTCGCCCTGTTCGGCCTCATCTGCGCAGCCGCAGGCGCCGCCGTCCGCTACAGGGGCGGCGACCTCATCGTCTGGATCGCGGCCATGGTCTTCATCTTCTCGGCCGCATTCGTTCCCCGAGTCAACATCGCCGTGAGAGACGTGCGCTCCGCCAACGTTCAGGTCGTTCAAAACATCCCGCTCGGCATCGGCTGGCCCGCATCCGTCATCTCCCGCGCCTCCTACTGGCTCACCGAATCGTTCGAAACGGCCTTCGGAGACGTGGACGCCGCACGCTACACACGCTTCGGCGTGGCATTCCCGCAGCGCGTCGTCACGACCATGCTCTCCGTCAAGCCCATCACCGCCGACGGCAAGATGTCGCTCACCAACTTCACGGAACGCTGCATCGTTCCCGAAATTCTCGAAAACTCCGTCAATCTTCAGTTAGAGTTTGAAGAGCAGTTGCCGAAATCGGACAAACGTACGCCGCAGGGGTCGGAGCGAGAAGCTCTGCATCAAACAGCAACCCTCACGCAAGTGAGCGCCTTGTTCATTTCAAACCGTCACGGCGCGTGCGGCCTCAGCAAGAGCGGGCGGGCGAGCCAGTCCATCCATCCATCCATCGGTCGATCAGGGCCTGATTGACTCGCACGCCCCTGTACTCCTGCCAGCGGCATTCAAAGTACTCCGCAATGCGGGCCTTCCACTCTTCGTCGTAGCAACGCTCATTGAGCAGGAGCGCCGCCTCCAGATACATGACGCGGGAAACGAACGTCGGATCAGGGGTATGCGCCTCATCCCCGCAACGGATCTTCGCCAGGAGAAGCTCGGGAAACTTGAACCAGAGTCCCATGTCGTCCGTGTGAAGGATGTGCAGGAAGGCCGCGAACTGTGCACGACGAAACGCCTCGCGCTCCTCAAGGAAGTCGAGTTCGCCCGGCGCCGGCACTGTCAGCCTGATCTCGTACGGATTCGGATTCCATTGCTCGTTTGTCAGAGCCGCCTTCAACTCAATCAGACAGTTGCGGTACATGTCCACGCGCTTGTCTGTCGGCGCGAGCAGCGTATCCTTCGCCGCCTGCTTGTCTTCTTCAAATACCATGGAATCAAGCACGGGACCTAGACAAGTCACAGGATTACCCAACCGACAAGTCGGTATTTGCCTTCCCAAGTGTGATGCGACGGTTTTACCATGATTTCACCCCATCTGCTGCGGACGGTCACTCAGCAACGTACTTCAGGGCGGCTTGTACCGCTTTAAGGTGACGTCCTCACCGCGAATGAAGGTGACACTGCCAAGAGGCCTAAAGCTTACAGACCGAGGTCACTGAGACCAATTCATGGGTTCTGATTTCACTGAAAGCGCACATTCCCTTCCTTCCGGCCCTCCCAAATTCACCTCCTTCCTGTGCTCGCCTTCTTGACAAAGTATCGCCTCTCACCTTTTCGTCAAAAACAGTGTGGTAAAAACGCATCATTCATAACCCGCCCTTTTCTAGGGTGATTACTTAGGTAGAAATCCTGCCTTTAACATTTTTTCAGGGCCTCAACCTATTTTCCTAGTAACTTCTGGGCAAATAGTGTATTCGTTGTCAAAGCCTGAGCCACTGCCGAAGTTAAGCGATCGCTAACCAGCGACCAACTCATGAAACACCCAATTAATCACCACCCCAGAGCTGTCTAAAAGGAAGTTACCGACGCCCAGTGGATTTGATCTTTGTTTCACCCTGTAGTAGAGTGCAATTACTGAATGGATGACATCGACTCATCCGCACTTAGACGTATTTTTATTCACATTTTCCATATATACAAAATCGTGTTTGCATCGACTATCATCATGAACAATTTTTGCCCTCTCCCGATACAACCACTGGCACCTCCCCGTCCTTCTCAAATCTCTCCCGACAGGACGAGTCTCCGCAGGCAGCACCTGCGCACAACGGCCGGCGCACAGCCCGGCATTCATCCGACGGATACACAGTCGTTTTAAGCCCACAATGCCCAAATCGCTCCCGGTGCCGTCTCGTCATTTCGACTTCGCTTCTCCTCCCATCAACCTAATCCTCAGTAGCTCCATGTTTGAACTGCCTACTCTGAATTCTCTCGACGCCATCGACCGTCAACTGGTTCATTACGCGACCATCCAGTTGAACGGTCCCAGGTTCCCGATTGATACCGCCGACTACTTCAACCTGGTCATTCATCGTGCCCTGCATGAAGCTGGCCTCACCGTTGAGATGCTCTGTCAGGAGCTTCGCCTCGACATGTCCGCAGTCGAGGACATGCTCCAGAGCAAGGTCTTTTGCCCGGATGAGCTTGCCCTCATCACCTTCCACCTCCGTCTCGACACGGCCTTCATGATGGAAGCGCACGCGGCGCTCACGTTGCCCTCCTGCTCGAAGCCCAGCACCGTCGTCGCCGAGCCCGCCGACACTCTTAAGGAGTGCGTTGTCAAGCATGGCTACAAGACGCTGAACCATTTCAGCGAGGTCCACGGCTTCGACCCGATCGCCATGAATACGATCTCCCTCCATCGCCGCTGCACGGACTCGACGGGGATGAAGCTTGCCCAGGCCCTGAATGTGTCCCTTGAAGAAATCAGGACGGTACTTGTAGCCTCGGATTTCGATCCCGTCCCCAAATCTCTTAAGCTTCTCATCAAGAAGCGCAACTACACTACGTACAAGGAGTTCGCTGCAGCCGCAGGCCTCACGGAACACCACATCATGAAGATTGCCAAAACCCGCACTTGCACCACGACGTGCGCCGTCAAGTTGTGCAAAGCCCTCGGCATCACCGAGGACGAACTCGCAGCTTCGATCCTGATCGCGGAACCCAGGCATAAGCACGGCTCAAAGCTTGAGACGCCCAGCAAAGAAGCGATGGAAGAGGTGGCTTCTACGAAGGCCCGCCGTAAAAAAGACGAGTCCGACACAGAGGAGGAGTGCGGAACTTCCACCGTCTCGCTCAAGCGCCCCAGGCGTTCATCCAAGTAATCGGTCCCCTCAGTAGACCAGAAGGAACGCTCCCTCGCACCGCAAGGTCGCGAGGGAGCAGCTCCTCCCTTCTTCCGCTCCCTTGACTTCTTCCCAGTGCAACCCTCGATGCGGCTGCGCATCTCTTCCCGGCTGACTGAAAGTCTGCTTTCGTCAAGTTGGTCAGGATGTTGCGTCCAAGCCGCCGACGGCATCGAATTCGAGGTCGTCAAAGAACCCTGCACGCCTTCAGTTCTGCGCCGGCCAAGACTGCTGCAGCGAGACGAAGGTTCGAAATCGACTCTTTGTCACAAGCTTTCTTGGAGTCCATATCATGGCTAGAAAGCGCCCCCTGTCAATACTCGACACATCGATCGCATACGAAGCTGTTGGCCTCGACATGGCTCTTGCAGCGTTCAACTCTGATCTCAAGGAACCCTATCTCATTGACCGCATTGCCTACGACAAGCTTTATGAATTCGCTGCGGAGTCGACTCAAGTTCGAAGACGAATCATCGCAACTTACTTCTTACAGTTGTAGTAAAATTTACTTCAGACGCCTGCGGTGAGTTTTACTACATTGTTTGGAAGCAAACCAAACTCCGCCATTCGCAAGCGCACTTCACTGCTCACCCCCAAGCCGGATGTCCCTACGATGACTCAATTCAACTTTTATGGACGCAAGTCCGAACTTCAGACGCTGTCGGCGTTTTACGCAAACGCGTCGACGAATCTTGGCGTGATTTACGGCCGTCGGCGTGTGGGGAAAAGCCTCCTGATCAAGGAATCGCTCAAGCGCTCCGGGTTGCCCTTCATCTACCTGGAGTGCAAGCAAACGTCGGAAGAAAATAATCTCCGTCAGCTGATGTCGTTGTTGGGTTTGAAGTTGGGCATTCCGCCTCTTGCAGTTGACAACTTTGAGGACGCCATCGACTTCTTGTTCAAATTCTGTAAATCTGACGCCACCGTTTTAGTCTTCGACGAATATCCCTTCCTGCGGGATTTGATTCCCGGTTTCGACAGTATTCTTCAAGCCTTGGTAGATCGATACAAGGGGGAATCGAAATTAAAAATAATCCTCTGCGGATCTTACATTGACATTATGAAGGGGATACTCGCCTACAAAAGCCCCCTCTACGGCCGCTCTTCGTTCGTCATGAATCTCCATCCGATGGATTATTACGAATCAGCTGAATTCTATGCCTCTTATTCCAACGAAGATAAAATAAAGATTTATTCAGCATTGGGCGGCATCCCCTATTACAATTCGCTCATCGATCCGTCCATTTCCGTTGAAGAGAACTTCATAAGGCTCTTTCTGTTGCCTGAGGCGATTCTCTCAAACGAGGTCACGCTGTTCCTCGCTGCGGAAGTTTCCAAGGTGAACAACGCCAATCTTGTTCTCGAGGCTCTCGGACAAGGCGCGAGGAAGTATTCCGACATCGCTACATATACGAAGCTCCCCGCCTCCTCGCTTGC